>Ga0180301_10000072_pt1 | contig 67842 bp, 45 predicted proteins | sample GuaBasSediGuay16_FD_121797 | JGI IMG/M metagenome (GOLD analysis project Ga0180301, IMG submission 121797) | Subseafloor sediment microbial communities from Guaymas Basin, Gulf of California, Mexico - Guay16, Core 4569-2, 12-15 cm | ecosystem: Environmental > Aquatic > Marine > Hydrothermal...
GAACAAGATGAATTTCGCGGGACCAGCCATAACTTGATTGTAAAAATCCCCGGCGATATAGAGACCGAGAATATCGTTCTCTGCGCCCACGCCGATAGCGTAGCGAGCTCTCCCGGCGCTATCGACAACGCTGCCGGTTGTGTGGAACTTCTCGGATTGCTCGAACATTTCGCGGAAAATAGGCCACGGCGAAACCTGATATTTTGCTTTTTCGGAAGCGAGGAACTCGGTCTCCTCGGAAGCCGTGCGTTTGTCGAAAAACACAAAGACGAACTCGAGAATATAAACCTCGTAATCAACCTCGACCTCGGCGGCGATATTTTCGGTGAAAACCGTGCGATAGTTACCGGCCCAAAAGAATTAGCCGATTATATCGACTCCAGAAACAAGCTTAGAGGATTAGGCCTCAGGGTTTCGCAAGATATCTACTCGAGCGATAATATGCCATTCGCGAAAGAGGGCATCCCGGCGGTAAACCTCGCCCGGTCCGGGCTCGCCGCCTCGATGGGACATTCCGCCGACGACGATATACACAACGTCGATGAAAAATCTCTGCGGTCCCTCGCACGGATAGCGCTCGATTTCGCCGTCGAAATGGCAAACGCCCAGGCTTTCCCTTTCGAGAGAACAATCCCTCGGGATATCGAGGAGAAGATTAAAAAATATTTCCGCGAGAGAATGGGTTTAGAAGACAAGAAATGAAGAAAGGCCTGTTCATATTGCTTTTTACTGTTTCGGTAACTCTGGGTATTAAATGCGGACTCGTCGAAGCTATAAGAACCAAAAGCTCTCTTTTTGCTCCGCGCCCCGGACTTACTGATTACTTCGATTCGGAAGATGGTCATTTCCGCGTCTGGTTCACTCTCGAGGGGGACAGCGCTATCGACCCGACAGATACGAATCCCGCCGACGGCATTCCCGATTGGGCGCAAAGAGCCGCGGAATATCTCGAAAGGGCGTGGGCTTGTCTCGTAGATACAATCGGAGCGAAAGAACCGCTCCCCGATTTCGGCGCCGGCGGCAGCGACCGGGTCGACTTATACCTTGTCGAACTTTCCGGTGTCTATGGTATGACTTATATGGATAGCCTTCTTCCCGACGGCTCGGCTACCGCTTATATGGTTATCGAGAACGATTTCGAGGCAAGCGACTTCCCGGAATATATCGGGCGCGAAGAAGAAGCACTTGCGGTAACCTGCGCTCACGAATTTTTCCACACGATTCACTATTCATACAGCGCGAATTTGAGCTGGGTATGGTGGATGGAGGCGACTGCGGTCTGGTCGGAGGAGAGAAATTTCCCGTCGGTGAACGACTATTTGAATTACCTGCATTACTTTCAGGACCATCCCGATGTCGGACTGAACGATGACAGTCCAACCTATAGAATATACGGCGCGTGCCTTTTTCCGATTTACCTTTCGGAAAACTACGGTGACACGGCAATAATAGACATCTGGGAGAGAGTGCCCGTTTTCACGGAATACGGTGCCATCTATCGATGGGCGGATTCTGTCGGTGTCGCTCTCGACGACCTCTATGGCGATTTCGCCCGCTGGAATCTATTCGTGGGAGATTATCACCGCGATTTCGGTTATCCTGACGCCGACTCGATGCCCGAACCGGCGTTCATAATGCCTTCGGAATTCCCCGAAATTCTCGACGGCGGTGGTGCCGCGGTCTATATCGACCTGGCCGATTCATACACCGGCGGCGCATGGGCGACCGTCGAGGGGGGCGACAGTGTTTCGGCGGTTCTATATGGAATTGTGCCTCACGGTCGAACCGATACGCCGGATACATCCGTCGATATCTTCAATATAAACGACACTATCCCCGGCGTGTGGCGATACGACAAACTCATTGCCGTTGTCGCGAACCTCAGCTCCTACTACGGCTGGGATGCCGACCTTGGAGATTTCCTCTATGGTCCGGCGCCATCGGCGACCGTCGAGCTACTAGGCGATGTCCTCGACGAACCGCCCTATCCTAATCCTTATGTTCGCGGCGAATCTGGCTCTATCCGGTTTCCTTATGCCGTAAAGGAAGACACGCGGATGTTATTTGCCGTCTGGACATCTGCCGGAGAGTTAGTCTATCAGGAAGAATTCGAGACCGTTAAAGGTTTCCATTATTCCCCTTCGGGTTCTTTTTCCTGGGAACCTCTAAACGAAGCCGGTGAGCAACTTGCAGCAGGAATTTATATTTATCGCCTCGCCACCGAGAATAACAGCCATAAAGGGAAATTCGCTATAATTAACAAATGAACTCTGTAAAACGTTTAAAATTAGTGTTCTCGAGTTGGATTTGTTATGCGCACGACTTTAGTAGTGGTGCGCTAATGGTTTGTTGGATAAAGAGCTAGCCCACTTCGGTGGGTTCACCGATTGTGAGCGATTTCAATCGCTTTTTTCAATCGCCTTTACAGACAATTCCAATTTTGCAGGATTCTCAATAATTAAAAATATAGGAGCAGAAGAATGAACTGGAAACTATTAGAGGAACTCAGCAACACTCCCGGCGCGCCGGGGCACGAAGAAGCTATCGCGAACATATTCAAGCGCGAGCTTGAAAATATAGCGACCGAAATCGAGACCGACCCGATGGGCAACGTTATCGCGCACATACCCGGCGACGGACCGCAAGTAGAACTCGACGCTCACACCGACGAGGTTGCGTTTATTGTATCGAATATAGACGACGATGGTTTTGTTCGCGTGCAACCGTTGGGTGGTATCGACCCGCGGGTCTTTTATGCACAGCGTTTAGTAATCCACGGCAAGAAAGACCTGATTGGTATCGTCGGGGCGGTCCCGCCACACCTCACTCGAGGGAAAGAAACCGACCGCGACAAATCCGTTCCTATCGAGGATGCATTTATCGACCTCGGCCTATCGGCGGAAAAAGTCCGGGAATCGGTTAGTGTCGGCGACATCGTTACGTTCCACAGCGTTTTTCACGACACCGGCGAAGCGGTTATCGGCAAAGCTTTCGACGACCGCGTCGGGGTTTTCGCTATGATAGAAGCGGCAAAAAACGTAAAAAAACCAGCTTGCGATTTATTCCTCGTTGCTGCTGTTCAGGAGGAGAGAGGTTTACGCGGCGCGCCGGTCGCAGCTTATAAAATTAACCCGGATATAGCGATTGCAATCGAGGGCACACTCGCCAACGACCTTCCCGATGCACCGGCACACAAACGGCTCGCTTGCCAGGGATATGGTCCTGAGATTAGAATAACCGATAGATTGGCTATTATGGACAGGTCGCTCGTTAGGTTTCTGGGGGAACTCGCAGAGAGAAAGAATATCCCGCACCAGTTTATGGTCAAATCGGTAGGAACGACCAATGTCTCGTCGATTCAGACGACGGCGGGCGGCGTCCGCGTTGCGGCTATATCCGTAGCCGTGCGATACATCCATGGCCCCAACGGTCTCGTCAACAAGCGAGACATAGAAAACCAAATCGCCCTTATAAAAGCTTTTCTGGAAAACGCCGATAAAACGCCGCCGAGATAATTGGGGGATTTTATTCCCGCCTCGGCCCGACAGGCATAAGGTAGAGCGGCACGCCCTCGACGCCGAAAAGCGCCGAGACCCTATCGTCGTGAAACGCGCCTATTGCGACGGTCGATAATCCCAATGCCTCGGCAACCAGATATATATTCTGTCCGATGTGCCCTATCTCGATATGCACGTATCGTTTTCCGCGTTCGCCGTAACGCCGGGTAGTCCGTTCGTAAATACCGAAAAGACATATCACAGCCGAGGCGTCTTTTAATGCAGATTGGCGCAGGGCGGCATTTGCGAGGTCTTCAATAAAAAGACCTTCTTTGATAGGTTCCAAAGCGTGCGATTCCTCGATATACCGGTATATTGCCGGTTCGAGACCTTCGACATTCTCCGCGAGAAGGTAAATATCTATTGGATATGTCGCCCCTGCGCTCGGCGCGGCGCGAAATCCGCGAGAGCTCGTAATGCCGGCGGAGGCCCATAGAAGTTCGCTAACCTGTTCGAGGTTTATTCCGCCGGAGCCGTAAGACCGCCTGCTTCGTCTTTCCTCGATAGTCCGATGCAACGGCATATCGGCACCCGGCGGCGGAGGCAATTTGATAATCTCACCCATAGCCGATATTATTATTAAGCCGATTAACAGGATTAAACAAACAAGTCTCTTCTTAGTCCTCGTCACCGCTAATGACCTCTGCCTTGCGGATATATACCGGTTCCACAGGCTTGCTCCCCGCCAGCGGGACCTTTTCGAGTTGATAGACAACATCCATTCCCGCAATGACCTTACCGAAAATCGTATATTGACCGTCGAGGTGCGGAGCAGCCTTGAACATAATATAGAACTGACTTCCGCTAGAGGCTTTATCGGGGTTAACGGCATCGCCGCGACGAGCCGCAGCGACCATACCGGCAGTATGCTTTAAATCCGAGAACTCCGCCGGGATAGTATAACCCGGGCCTCCGGTGCCGTCCCCTTTAGGGTCGCCGCCCTGTGCCATAAACCCTGGGATTATCCGGTGAAATGTTAAACCGTCGTAAAACCCCTCTTTTGCAAGTTTCACGAAATTCTCAGCGTGTTTCGGTGCGACATCCGCCAGAAGTTCGATATCGATATTGCCGAAATCGGTCGTCAACCTTACTACAGGGTTTTCGCTTTTGGCGGGCGCCGGTTGTGGTCGGTCGTCGTTGCCGTTCGCCGCACAACCAAAGCCGAAAACCAGAACTGCCGCGATTAACGTAAGAACTAAAACCATCTTTTCCATCCTTCCTCCTCGGGATTATTTATGGCGCCTCGTTTTCATTATTTTCGAGAGGTCCGCCATATTCTTTAAGTTTTTCTCTTGCCAGAGCGACTATGGAATCGTCTGTCGATGTCTCAACCATCCTTAACCAGACCTGCTTGGCATCTTCTATTTTATCTCTGAACTCGAGAGCCAGCGATAGGTCGTAGAGAACGGTTTGGTCGTCGCTTCCCGAACAGAAACAGCTATCTAATCGATGCGGCATCAGGACATCGAAGGCTCGGTCGATTTCTCCGAGACGCACCGCGAACATTCCCATTTTTTCACCAATCATGCAACGAATGCTGTCATTAGACAACGTATCGTAGACTATTTTCGCCAGCTCGAATCCACGTTCGTATTCTGCCATTTTGTAATTCACCCGCAGCAAACCGATAAAGGCCTCGAACCAGACATAGGGATTAGCCCCCGTTTCACCGGTAAGACTCGTGTAAAGTATGCGCGCTTCGGTAAACCGCTCGAGACCCTCGTAGCTTCTCGCCAATCTTAATTCTGCCAGTTCAAGCTGCGTCGAATCTTTAGCGTTTTCCAGAACATTATTATACGTTGCAACAGCCCTTTCGAGCAGATTCTCTGCCGCATAGTAGTCCCCCAGAGCGATTACTCCTCTGGCTGCAAGCGGCGATTCCGGGAACTCCCCGAGAAGCTGCCCGAATATCTCGGATGCGGCTACGGTATCGCCCATACCGAGATAACAATGGCCCATTCGGTAGCTGGCCTCGACCCAAAGAGAGTCCGGGATATTGCGCTTTCTCAATCTGTCGAACGCTATCGCACCCTTTTCGTAATCACCAATCTCACAAAGATAGCCCCCGATATCTATTAGCAACTCTCCCACTAACGGCGAATCGGGATATTTTTCGAGAAACTTATCCGTAATCTCGAGCGGGTCGGTGTAGATACCGAGGTGATAACGTGCGTGTTCCGCAAGAACCCGCGTTCTGTCGGCAGTCTCCCGTGAAACCGCGTAAGCCTCGACCTTATCGGCAAGCCGGATAAGCTCGGTATACCCTTTTCTTTTGTAGAGGATATCGGCGAGTTTGGGGACGACCTTTTCGGCGAGAGGGCTACGACGATAGCTGGTTAAAAATTGCCACGCGGATTCCTCGACCTTTTCGGTATTGCCGAGAGCCTCGTAAGCCAGTATCAGGTTATATAACGCGTCGTCGCAAACATCGCCGCGGCAGGTGTTTAGAAAATCCCTTAGCTCCGAAGCTGCTCGACCGGGACGACCCTCCAAAAGAAAGGTTTCCGCATAGGTCGAACGCGCACGCTCGGCGAAATCGTCGTCGAAACCCGAAAAAACCGTCGCAAAAAACATCCGCGCCTCTTCGTATTGCTTCGTTCGCAGGTAACACCAACCCAACCCCCAGCTTGTTTCACGGCGACGGTTCTCGCAGCAATCGAAAGCGAGCTGGTAATATCCTATCGCTTCCCGGTATCTACGCCTACGGTAAGCACACTCGCCAGCGAACAAGTTGCATTCTCCAACCAGAGCCATATCTTCGGCTATATCGGCGGAACGTAGAAATTGCGCCTGTGCCGCGGCAAGTTCGCCGTCCTGCATAAAAAGATATCCTATTCTAAGTAGGACATCGGCGTATAAATCTGGAGACAATTGAGCCAGAAGGGCGCTGTCCTGCGAGGCCTGAGTAGCGCGAGTTTCTATTTCACCTAAAAGGGAAAGATAAGGCAAGCGTCCGATATAAGGTGAATCGGGGAACCGGTGTCGTAACCGGTCGAAACCGCGCATAGCTGCAAGATGCCGTCCCTCCATAAAATCCACCGCACCCAGAAGAAAAAGCGCCTCGTCAGCCCACCAATGAGCGCTTTTACGAGAAGAAAAATCATAAAAACTTATCGCGGTTTCGAGGTGTTCCCTACAAGTTTCCCATTCGCCTCTGGCAAAAGAACCGGCCCCGATACGGTAGTTTATTTCCCCTTCTAGAAGACTCCTCGGGTACTTTTGAAGAAGGTTAATAAATACGACCCTCGACGAATCGGTCGCACCCAATCTTCCGAGAGACACACCCTGAAGGTAACCTGCCATAAGGCGCATTATCGCCTGTCCGCTTTTACCTGAAGAAAGTGATGCAAACAAAGTAGCTGCCGAATCGTATTCGCTATTTGAAAAATGCCATACAGCTAACCAGAAATTCCCCCATGGCGGGCTTCGTGTGCTAAAAACCTCACGCAACCGCCCCGGTCTGCCGCTACTCTGGATACAGTCCCCGAGCCAGAAAGCCGCCCAATCCATAGCAGGAGGCGAACTCGGCTCGGAAATCGCTTGTGCATAACTTTTTAGGGCGCGCGTGTTCCAATCGGCAGATTGATAGCTGTAAGCCATTATTAGAGCACGTTGGACGCTATAATCACCAGCGCGGTCTCGTGGAATAAAATAATGCGCGGATTGAGGGGAAACCTCGATTAACCGTTTCGACCAGTAATCTGAAAACCGGCTTTCGTCGGATGGTTGCGCCAGCGAGACCGCCGTAAAAACGAATATAAGCAGCAAGCTATTCGGGTTTCTCGATAGCCTGCTCCAACTCGTCTTCATCTCTTGGCGGTGCATATAATTGGGAAAGTCCTATACCTATTGAAGTTTCGCTTTTGCCCCAGTAGCTCGTTTCTAATCCTAAAACATAACCTTTACCGATGTCTATGTCAAGCCCGATAACAGGTTTCGGATATTGACCCGGGTCGTTGAAAAAACCCGATAGCCTGGCATACGGTTCACCCGAATCCTCGGAATATGATTTCCTGTATTTCCGACCCGTAATATAGGTCCAATGAACCCCTATATAAGGCTTAGTCCGTCCGAATCGCCAACTACCGTAAAACCCGATGTCGAAATTCTGGTATCTATATGAATCCACGAAATGCAAAAGACCACCACCGAATTGGACTTCGTCCGAACTTCGCGTGGTTAGCCACGAGGCGGTTACATACCAGCGAAGCGGGTATCGCGCGGTCCATCTGCACCCGATACTCGGATAGAAGACGGCGTAATGCATCCTGACGCCCAATCCGAACGCGAGCTCTTGCTTACCGTTGAAATCCTCTTGAGCAGTGCTGTGGCTCGGCATATCGATATCGGCCATACCGAAATAACCGTAAATATCCGTAAAACGGAATATCCCCAGTGACGGTTTTATAAGCACCCTGCGGCTATTTAATTTATAGTCCGGACCCTCGTAACGGATTTTCCACTTTTCATAATCGAATTCTACCCCCGTGCCGAATTTATTATATGGCGTCTCCGATGTGGGATTACCGACCATTATACCAAAAACAGGCAGAATGAAAGTGGTAACGGCAAACGCGATTATGGCCGCATTTTTCGGCATACCAATCTCCTTTTTAGGGGACGGGTTCTATTATACCGCCCCCGGTTTTTACTGCTCTTCTTTAATATAAAACTCGGTTCTCGGCGCTTCTATGACCGTCTCCGGTATTCCCTCGATATCCTCTTCCGGGGGTCTACCCGGGCGCCTACGAGCATAACCTACCTGAGTAGTCAACATTCCCCCTGTGCTATTTATAGTCGCCATTAACACTCCGATACTCGCCCCTCCGGTATCTGCAGCGGTGCAGGTCCAGCTTGCTTCTCCGGTGTTTCCCGTTGTTTGCGGATTAGCCGTAACGATAGTTACATTCGCGCCGGAAAGCGTAATATCCTCACCGCATATCGGATTATCCCACTGGTCGACTATACGGACTGAAGTAATAAAATCGCAGGTGTATGGAACCGAACTGGGAGCATTGATAGTCGAATTACTCGAGCTGGGCAGGTCGTGTTTAAGATATACAGTTCCACTTGTTACGACTCCGCCGATATTCGCGGTTACATTCACCGCTTTCGCGGTATCCTGCCCGCAATAATCGTCGCGGAATACGTTTGCGCCGGTATAGGTGCTTACCGCGTAACTACTGTAACATTCGTTAACGGAAGTTACCGGCGAGGTTACCGAACCCCAGTCGGTTATCAGGTTTACACTCGTTCCGTCCGTAACCGGATTCCTGTTGACGTCCCATATAGAGACTTGAATCTCCGCTGTTCCGGTGGCGTCGGCATAGACAACCGCGGGCGAAATCGAAATAGCCATGCTGTCCGCCGGACCGCTATTATAGAAATATACGGTATCCGCACGCACGCCGCTCGTATCTCTCGTTTCCGCGATTATCGTAACGATACCGGTAGTGCCTCTGGGGTCGGCCGAATACCAGGTCGCAAAGGCGAACCCCGAATCGTCGGTTACGGAGGAGGTCGTTATCGCGCCCTGTAAAGCGGTGAACCATACGGCAGTTCCCGGCGCTACAGGATTATCGAACGTATCGGTAACGATAGCCATAATCGAGTTACTAACACCATCGATATCCCAACCGCGCACATTACAATCCTCTCTCGATACCGAAACATTGAACGGCAGACCGCTGCCGATGGTTATCCTCGGCGCACGGGAGTCGATAGACCCGCCGCCGGGGATATAAGCGACGGCTTCGACGACCATAGAGCCTGACCTATCGCCGCTTCGTGCGGCGACACTCGCGCGACCGGCCATCGTATAGACTGTATCGCTGACCAACGCGCCGCCGGGTATCAACTCGGGATTTATCGAGCCGCCGGTCGGATAATCGACAATTCGGAACACGACCGCGCAGCTATCGCGGACTGGATTGTCATACTCGTCGTATATTACAGCTTCGATTACCGCTTGGTCAATCTCGCCCACTCCGCGGATATAGATAAAATCACGGCTTACCGCGATATCCATAGTATGCGGCGGGCCGGCGTATAGTAGTATGTTCGCGTGTTCTGACAAACCATCGACGGTAGCTGTAATCCCTGTCAGGCCGGCATTCAGTCCCGGGGTATAAAGCGTGGCGTAGAAACCGCTATCATCGGTGGCTACAATCGGGTCGGCGACGCTGCCTGTTCCGACGCTATCGACACTCAAATATACGTATGTCCCCGGCGCAACCGGATTATCCGCGGCATCGGTTACGTAACCGGAAACGATGCTCGTTATGCTGCTTCCGACTGTAGCTGTATCGGGCACGACGGTCAGCGTGATTTCATCCGGAGAACCGGCTTCGTAGGTAATTGTTACGAAAGCGGTTTCGCTCTGACAGATAGCGCGAATAGTATCGACACCGCTCGTATCCGCGGCGACGAGAATAGCCTCGGCGACACCGCTCAATAACGAATCTACGGGCGTAATCAAACCCATCTGTGCCGTGAAACGCACCGTTACGCCGTCAGATACCGGGTTGCCGAGACTATCTAAAACCGTAACGTGAACGTCCGCAGTCGAAATTCCGTCGGCGGGCAACCCGCGCGGTGAAATCGATATTATTATCGTATCGACCGTCGTAGCCAGATAATCTATCGGTAGATACCCGTTAACACCGCCGCTGGTCGCCTGCAGGTAAGATGAACCTATTCTGGTTGGTGAGGTAACCTTGAACGGAACTCCGCCTAAAGGTCCCGTTACCGCCATAGGGGGCGTTACAGACCCGAGGTCGAGCGTAAACGTAATAGCCTCGCCCGGAATACCGTTCCCGAAAGCGTCCTCGACCCAAACCGAATCGGCGAGTGTATCCACGCCGTCGGCGTAGAGTTGAACGAAATTCGTATCGAATCGGACAACCGCTATATCTCCCGGCAGGAAATAGACCGAGATAGTATCCGAATATATCGTATCGACGTAAGCGTAGACAAAGGTGCTTCCGATTACGGTCGGAGTGAACAGATGGACAGTAGCCCCGCCGTCGGTTGTAGTTTCGCGGTTCGGATTAAGAAGACCCTCGACACTACCGAGCGTCGTATCCTGCCCGAATCTCACGATAGTGCCGTCGGCAATAGGCATACCCAAAGTATCGGCGACGAATGCTGTTATGTCGGCGAAAGTAACACCGTCTGCAGGCATATATCTCGGTGTAATTGAAAGTATAACCTCTCCGACATCTGTCGGGTCGAGCTGGATTTGCGTTACGCCCTCCGCGCCCTCGCAGTTCGCGCGGACAATAGCGACACCCGCGTAGCGTCCGGCTCTGAATGGAACATCGACCCAACCGGAGTCGTCGGTCGCCGCGACACTCCATATCGTTCCGTAATCGGGCGGGTCGATAGAGAAATTAACGGCGTGTCCTGCGCCCACTTTATTGCCAAATGCATCGGTAATTTCTCCGTGAATCATCGTCGTATCCGTCTCATCGGCCATAAGAGTGGTTCTTCCCGGGGTAAGCCAGACATACGCAGGCGGGCCGGACTCGAAAAGGATTGCCACGGTATCGGTCGAGTCGCCGCAGGTAGCGACGAGGCTGTCCCAACCTACGCTCGTATAGGCTGTTATCGTTGCGTTGGCCTCGCCGTCGGTAGTCGTAGTGAAGACTGGTGAAACATTCCCAAGTGAAAGGTCGGAGAACCGGACCGTAGTTCCGTCCGATACCGGATTGTCTGTCGTATCCAGAACGTAGACGATAACATCAGCGGTGCTTGCGCCGTCTGCTGTGAGGATTGTCGGGACGACCGTCAGGTTAACCTCCTTGACCTCCGTTGAAGTGAATTCGATAAGTATGTTCGCGTGAGCATCCCCGGATGTGGCGGTAACGTTAGAGAAACCGCTGACCGAGCCGGAAACCAAGCGAACACTCGCACGCCCAGAACTATCCGTATATGCCGTAGTAACAATATCACCCAACGTTGCCGAGAAAGTTACCTCTTCACCGGGGCTAACCGGATTGCCATATTCGTCATAAACCTCTACGAATATTGTGCATATATCCGCGGAATTTGCGCTAATAACCGTATCCGAAGCCGAGATATACATAACTGACGGCGGTCCCGGCACGAACCGGGCATAAGCGGTATCGATTGCGGTTCCGCCGGCGCTTGCTGTTACATATACGGTATCTGCCGGTGTGGTTCCCGCAATAAGACTGCTCGTCGCAACTCCACCCAGTGTATAAGCTACCGCCGGACTGATAATCCCGTCGCTTGTTCCGAAACGAACCATCGTGCCGTCGGAGACCGGAAGACCAGTGGAATCCCATACTACCGCTGTAAGATTAGCGGTTTCGACACCGTTTGCCGTTAGCTGCGGCGGATTAACCACGAGAAGTAACGATTCCGCAAGAAGCGGAAGGAAATTCAACGTCGCATATCCCGTAACTCCGCTGCATCTCGCAGACAAACTCGCCGTGCCGAAATCTGTTTCTGCAATAACCACCGTATAGGAAAACCCGGAATCGTTTGTTGCGCTTGCAGGTGTAACATAGCCTATAGTGATATCGTAACTAATCGGCAGACCCGGCGTAACGGGGTTCCCGAAAGCATCTGTAACCTCGACCCATACCGTCTGTGTGTCCGCCCCGTCCGCATACATATCCCTTATCGGCAGGACGAATGCGACAATAGCAGGCGGACCGGGTATGAAATCGACCACAGCGGTATCCGCGACAGTCGGGCTTACCGAAGCTATAATTGTGTCGGGACCCGTAGTAATCCCCGCGATAAGCTGCGCTGTAACCTGACCGTCCACAGTATAAGCCGTCCGCGGGGTTACGATACCACCACCTCGACTTTCGAAAAATACGGGGGTATTATCCGAAACCGGACGAATCCCACCCGTCGTATCCAATACCGAAGCGAGAAGGTTGCTGGTAGAACTGCCGTCGGCGAGAATACGTATCGGGTTCGCGACGAGGTCTATTACGTCGGCAGTAAGCGCATAGAAATAGTATGGTCTGCTGCCGACAGCGACACCGCTTCGAGCGGTTACAAAAGCCGGACCGGTTTCCATACTCGAAAGAAGCGTTCGAGCCGTCCCCGAATCCGAATCGACAACGCTCGGCGAGATAATCTCGCCACGGCTGGTCTCGAATGTAACCTCGGTTCCGATATTAACAGGATTATGGTAAGCGTCGTAGACCCTGACAACGACATCGTAACCTGCGCCGTCGGCCGGAAGCGTATCGGCATAAGTCGTATCGAACTCGATAGTCGCGGGTTCTCCAGGAATATAGGTAACCATAGCCGAATCGACTACTGTGGCGCCGACTGTGCCGATAATCAACCCCTGACCGACATCGACGGGTGCGGTAAGAATCGCGGTAGCCTGCCCACCGGAAGTAAACGCGATACGCGGAGTGATAATACCTGTAGGCCGGCCTCCCGTCGTATCCTGTGTGAACGTAACGCGCGTATTATCGCTAACTGGTAATCCGCCGGCATCGTAGACATAGGCCGTAATATCCGCGGTGCTCGTCCCGTCTCCCGGAAGTATAGTCGGTATGACATTTACGATAATTTCGGCAGCAGTGAGCGAGTCGAAGAACACATCCACAAACTCGATAGCCTCTCCGCAACGAATAGTTACCAGCGCGTGTCCCGACTCGGTAGAAGCGGTCAATCGGGTAAAGGCATAACCGGAAGTATTTGTATAGCCTGTTGGAATAATAGAACCGAGTGTCGTCTCGAACGATACGGGCGTAGCGGGAGCAACCGGGTTCGGATAGCGGTCGTAAACGGTGCATGCAATGGCAGCCACAGATGCGCCGTCGGCATATAAAGTCCCGGGGATGGCATACGCGACTATCCGCGAAGCCGGTCCGGGATTCAGGCGAATGGTAGTTCTACCGGTATCGGACCCTGCGATAGCCCATATTTCGATACCGGGTGTAGCGACTGTATCCGCTTTGAGTACCGTAGTCGCTACTCCGCTGTCGGTATAGGCATCTGCGGGTAGCGGCAGCGCAAGACCGCTGGGAACCTCGAAACGAACCTGAGTATTGTTCGATACGAGATGACCGCCGGCGGAATAGACATAAGCATAGAGCTTGGTTGTGCTCGTGCCGTTGGCTACAAGTTCGGCAGAATCTGCAACGAGCAGGACATTATCGACAGTAGTAGCTTGTAGATTTATTTCTCCGTAACCCATAGCCTCGCCGCAATAGGCAAGAATAACGGCGTTGCCGGGTTCGAGTCCGGCGACCAACAGGGATTTGGCGATACCGGAAGTATCGGTTATCGCCGTAGGCGTTATCGTCCCGAGGCTGGTTTCGAATCTCACATTTTCCCCGGCTTCGAGATGGTTCCCATACTGGTCGAGGACTTCTGCGTAGATGAATATATCGTCGGCACCATCGGCCCAGATAGTATCGGTTGGAGTATGAGCCGTATCCGACCAGACGTTGATTGTCGTGGCCGGTCCGGGCTTTACAAAGATACGCACGCTATCTATAAGAGTATCCGGAGGCACCGCCATAGTGTCGAACACCTCTCCGATAATCCAGGCTTCACCAGTGCCGACCTGTGTGCTGGCAGTAAATATTGTTACACAACTACCGCCGAAAGTCAGCTTGGGTGAAACAACTGTCCCGGCCGTATCCGCAGGCCGGACGCGGAAATTGACCCGCGTGCCGTCCGTTATCGGGCTGCCTTCCCAGTCGAAAACCTGACAGGTTATAATAGATTGAGACATACCGTCGGCGACAAGCTCGACAGGGTCGGCAGTCAACAGCAATGCACCGACATCGCTCTTGCGGAACGTAACTTGCGTAAGCTCGAATTTCCCGCTGCTTTGCGCCCAGACCCGTGCGATTCCCGGTTCGGTCCCGGCGGTTAACATAGAGAAAGCGTCCCCAGCCGAATTCGTCATCGTATTCGACGGCGCAATAGTTCCGAGGTCCGTTCCGAACGAAACGGATTCACCTGAAAGCAGTCGATTGCCGAAATCGTCGTAAAGAGTGGCGGTTATTTGCGATTCGTCGCGTCCGTTGGCCGCTATCGTATCCGGATTGGATTGTATATCGATAAACGAGAGAACTCCCGGTAATATCTGGATAAATACGGCGTCGCTTATCGTATCGACCGAAGCTTGTATCCATACGCGACCACGTTTTGTTGTAACACGAAATTGAGTCTCCGCGATACCTGTCGTTGTGTAGGCTATCGTCGGTATTAATGAACCGAGCGTATCCGACGGCGTAAGCAGTGTATCCCATATCGTATCCGGCCACATCGAGAATATTACCGGCGTGCCGTCGGATACGGGATTTCCAAGGCTATCCAGGACGCTGGCCCGGCACGTTGTTTCGGAATACCCGTCTGCCTGCATAACGACATCATCGACCATAAGCGCGACCGTGAAGACGTTAGTCGGTGTAAATACAACGTCGACTTCCCCGCGAGCGATTCCTGAACGACCGACCACTCTCGCAACACCTTGGTCGAAAGAACTGCGAAGGTAGACCTCGACTACACCCGCGCTGTTCGTTTCATCCGACACCGGGAACACTTCCCCACGACTTGTAGAGAACGTTACCTCGATACCGCCTCTAACGGGATTGCCGAACCGGTCGAACACATAGGCGCGGATTGTATCCACACTGAAACTGTCTGCCGGTAAGGTTCCGATGGAAGCCGCCATATAGATGCTGTCCGGTTCCCCGGGAACGAGGTCGCACGAGACCGAATCGGAGATATAGAAACCGAGCGTATCGCCGACATAACCGACGATATGGCAGGTTTGCGCTTTCGTCCCCGCTGTAAATGTCGAAACAAAGGAACCACTATCGGTATAAGCTGTTCCCGGCGAAATATATCCGAGGTCGATGCCACTCGTGTCGGGTATTACATATATATGAACGGGTGTCCCGTCCGTAATCGGATTCCCTAGGCTATTACGAACCATTCCTGAAACCTCCGCCGAGGACCGACCGTCTGCAACAAGCAAACTCGGGTCTATCGTAATAAACATCTCATCGACGTTAGCCGGTATAAAATCGACACGACCGACATCTACCGCTTCGCCCGAAGTCGCGGTAATTAAGGCTGTTCCCGGGACTATCCCGCTTTGCAAACTCGTAATAGCGACTCCTGTCGTGCCGGCTATTATTTCCGTAACGGCGATAGTATCTATATTACCGAGAGTCGTCGAAAAATAGACGAGGTGCCCCGGCGCAACGCGGTTACCCATCGGGTCGAAGACATAAGCATTGATATCGGTGCGCGATGCCCCATCCGCGATAAGACTCGCCGAATCGGGGATTATTTCTATTAGATATGGTTCGCCTGCCCTGAAAGAAACATAGACCGTGTCCGAGACATAATACGTATCAGTCGGGTCGCCCACATAGCCGATAACCATAGCGGTATCGACATCGGAACTGGCGCGGAGAGTTACCTCGGCAGCACCGCTCGTAGTATATGCCACACCGGGGAATATATTCCCCGCACTTGTCGTGAAGAAAATCGGCGTGGAGTCCGAAACACCGACCCCGGAAGTATCGAGAACGAGTGCATGCACTATCGTTTGGCTTACACCGTCGGCGATAAGAGACATACTATCCGTGAACAGGTCGATAGCGCCGACTGTAAGTGGAATAAGGTCTATCATAGTATAGCCGGCCGGGCCGCTCTCGCATGTTCCCGTGATTACCGCTCTGCCGACGCCGACACCCGCCTGGAAAGTTACATCGCTCGGGCCTGTAATATCTGTAAACGTATAAGTCGGGAACATCGTTCCCAGTTCCGATTCGGGGCCGACGACGAAATTAATTCGCTCACCAGATTCCACAAGATTGCTATACTCGTCGTAGACCCATGTTCGCACTGTGCATATACTCGAGCCGTTGGCATAAAGGACGTTCGGGATAGCCTGCATAGTTACGCTAAACGGCGGTCCGGGCGTGAATATAACCTGAACGGTATCCGATAGCGAATCGGCCACTCGCGCCGAGACATAAGCCGTTCCTGTATTCGGCTCGGAATAGAGCCTGACGACCGCCTCGCCGTCCGTGGTCGTGGCGAGTGTGTCTATGCTGCCGAAATCGGCTCCGCCGCCGTCGACAGAATGGAAAATTACCAGAGTTCCGTCGTTGATAGGTTGCCCGAGTTCGTTGAGGACCTTGGCTGTTACCGTAGAATAGCTTTCGCCGTCGGCTGGTATCCGTCTCGGCTCTGCGCGAAGGCTTAAATACGCTGGCGGTGCGATATCCAGATTAACCTGAACTACCGCATGGCGGCCCTCCGCCTCGATATCTATACGTGCGATTGTGGGCACAACTCCGGCAGTTAGCACTGCGTCGGCCTGCCCGGAAGAATTAGTATAGGTAACGTTTGGTGTTATCGAACCCGCGGTAGTCTCGAAACGAACCTCGATGCCCGCGCCGACCGAGTTGCCGTAGCGGTCGTATAACCTCGCGTGGACAATCGTGAACGCCTCGCCGTTGGCGGGTATCGCTGCGTCGTCGGCCCAGGCCTCGATGCTGTCCACCGGGCCGGCAATCAGGTCGAGGAAAGTGTTCGCGCAATTAGTGCTGTCTGTGCAAGCCTGAACCCAGATTCTCCCGGTTTCCGTCGCGCTGCGAATTTGCACTACGGCTTCGCCGTCTGTGGTAAAGCCGACAGTCGGCGATATAAACGCTTTCGCCGTATCATCCGGCAATCCGGAAACCGTGTCTATGCTGAAATAGACCGGCGTCCCGTCGCTTATAGGCATACCGAGGCTATCCGTAACATAAGCCCTTACGAATGTGCTGGAAAGCGCATCGGCGACTATCGCACTCGTGTCTGTGGTTACGCTTATATATCGAACGTCCGAATTAGTAAGTATCAAATAAATCTCGTTATGCGCCTCTTCTGCAGATACTCTTACTCTGGCCTCTCCCGGAACGCGTCCGGAAGTGAACAGTGCGTTCGCGTGACCGAAGGAGTTTGTCGTCTCGGTCGTCGGGTCTATAGTCCCTTTGTTTGCATCGAAACCGACTGTAACCCCGGCGTCTACAGGGTTGTCGTAACGGTCGAATATCTCGACGTGGATATCGCTGGTAGAGAAACTATCCGCCGGTATAATAGTATCGGATGCCTCTATATAAATACTATCCGGAGGTCCCGGGATAAGCTCTATCATCACGCTTTCTATCACGGTCGGGCTGGCTTCTGCAATAATATAAGCTGTCCCGGCGTTGCGGTCTGCGGTAAGCGTAGCGTAGAACCATCCACTATCCGTATGCGCTGTTCTGGGCATCATATTGCCATAAGGGCCGAGACTATCTGTCGTTACGGACAATACTACGGGACTGCCGTCAGAAATAGGTCCCCCGAGGTCGTTAACCACGCGCCCGGAAACATCGGCGGTGCTATAGCCGTCCGCGACAATCTCGACCGGGTCGACATATAAGAACATATCATCTGCCTGTGTATTGGTTAAATCTACCGTAGTTTGTCCTATGGCGGTGCCAGAAACTCCCCAAACAACAGCCGTTCCGGGTGTAATACCGGAATACAAACGCACAGTAGCTTCACCAAGCGAATTCGTATAAGCCGCCGAATCTATTGTCCCAAGTGTAGTGGAGAAATTGATTTTTTCGCCCGCTCCAACTAGATTGTCGTTGAGGTCGTAGACAACCGCCTGTATAGTGGTATAAGTATCGCCGTCGGCGGGGATACTCGATGGAATTGCGGTTAGAGTGATTGTTGCCGGAGGTCCGGGAACGAAATCGACAGTGCAGGTGCCGGTTACGCTATCGCCGGCGTCGCCGGTTATCGTCGCTGTGCCTACCGTCGTGGCGCTACGCAACGTCGTGGTCGCCTCGCCGTCCACAGTATAACCGATACCGGGGAAAACGAACCCAAGGTCTGTCGAAAACCTGATAGGAGTATTATCTGGAACGGAAAAGCCCGAACTATCGCTCACAAAAGCCCTGATAGTAGTAGTGCTAATACCATCCGCCACAAGAGAAGCTGTATCCGAGGAAAGATATATTTCGGCCGCCACAATGGTTGTGAAACAAACGTCGTCGTAATCGGTATAAACCGTTCCACCTTCGTCTTCCGCGCTCGCAGATACCCAGGTAACACCTATTACGTCGGAATATATCTCTGTCGTAACCTGACCGAGACTATCGGTGTTACCGACGGTAACGGCAAAACTACCGAACGGCGCCGCCGAGAACGTAACCTCGACGCCCGATACGGGATTATCGTAAGCGTCATAGACCGTCGCGATAACGTCTGCGGTCGATATCCCATCTGCGGGGACGCTATCCGGAGTAACCTGAACCGTAACTCTGGCAACATCTCCGGCGATAAATTCTACTATCGAACTATCCGAAAGACCGTAGACATCCCCATAAACGACCGCCTTCGTAACAATCTCTGGCGCGCGCCAAGTAATACTAGCGTCTCCGCCGGCGGTTACCGCGAATGTATCCATATCTCCTACGGGGAATCCGGTATAAATATCTCGGTTCCAGAAACGCACGACGGTTCCATCGGCTACCGGTTCCGCGTATTCGTTAAGAACCCGCGCCTTCACAACGGTAGAATCTGTTCCGTTTGCGACAACCCTGTTCGGGTTCGCGGTAACCGTTATATATGCCGCTATCGGCTCTATTTGCTCGACATCGAAAAGGGCTTGAGCGGTTATTTCATCTGCCGGATAATTACCGTAAGGTCCATTTACATATTTCGCAATCATCGCCGCAGTTCCAACAACGTTGGATGCGCGGTAAATTGTATGAGCCTCCCCTTGACTATCGACAATAGCAGGGGTCGAGATTAACCCCGGGACAATGGTAATACCGGGGTCGAAATCGAATAATATCGGTGTTCCGGGTCTAGCATAGTTTAAATATACGTCTCGGACGGTGGCTGTAATCGTGCTGCGTGCCCGTCCGTCTGCAAAAATGGAATCCGGGTCAACGTCCACCTCGATATACACCGGGCAATCAGCAACATAGTGGACGAACGCTGTATCGGCTATCATCCCGGAATCGGCCGAAGCGATAATAGTATCTACCAATGCGGCCGTTGTCGCGTGAAGTTCCGCCGAAGCTTCACCTCCCACTGTAAACCCGAATCCGGGGACAAGGGTGCCTCGCGATGCCGTAAAATCTACTTGTGTATCGTCGGATACTGGCCGACCGCCTGCGTCGAAGACGCTCGCATGAACTACGGTATTTCCGCCGACAGTAATCTCGATATCGTCGGTATATATAATTATATATGCAGGGCCAGTAGAAATTATTTCTATTGGCACGGTCTCGACAGCACCGTCGATAGAAGCGCGGATAACGACCCTGCCGACTATAGTCCCGCCGGTATAAGTAGTTCTGGCGACGCCGAGGCTGTCCGTGGCCATCGGTGAGATAACATTCCCCATCGTATCCGGAATCGCCTCGAAAGTAACGTCCCTGCCGGATTCGGCGTGGTTCCCGAAAGCGTCGTAACATTCTGCGACAATCTCGGAACGTTCGCCGCCGGCGGAAAGCAGTGTATCGGGCGTAGCAGTCAATATTATAGTAGCCACCGGGCCGGGGCCGACAGTTATCGTCTTCGTATCGGCGACAGCATCGCAGGTCGCGATAATAACCCCCCTGCCGGCGATAGTATCCGGGTGGAACGTGGCCAAAGCCTGACCATCCGTAGTAGTCGGGCTTGCCGGGTCGACAAATCCTATCTCCGGCAAATCGACAGTAAAATGAACCCGGGCGCCATCGCGAATCGGGTCGCCAAGACTGTCATAGACCTGAGCCTTAACACCCATCGTTTTGCCGATATGCACGTGCAGGCTATCGGTAGTTAATACGATTTCTCCGGCGGCACCGGGGCCGATATACACCGTTTTTGTGTCGGCTACCGAGCCGACAGTCGCTATAATATCGCAGTCCCCGGCGAACGTATCCGCGCGGAATTCAGCCGTGGCCACGCCACCGGACGTTATGGGGTGCGCCGGAACGACCTCGCCGTAACCGACCGGCTCGACGGTGAAATTGACTATCGTTCCGTCGGTTATCGGCGCTCCGATACTATCGAAAACCTCGGCGGTAACACCCATCCGGCTTTCGAAATCGAGAGTCGTGCTATCTATCGATAGGACAATATCGCCAGCTAAAGCTCCTGTGAGCCAGACGCTCACGTTTTGTGTTACATCCGGGTCGGAGATAAGTTTGGCGTTAATTACAGCTTCTCCGGTTGTATAATGGCTCTTGAATTTGGTGCTACATATACTCGCCGCATTCGTTATCTGGGTTTCGAGTGTTAAATGGCCGAAATCCTCGCTACCCGTAACCATAGAGAACTCTACAAGATGGCCCTCGCCGACCGGATTGAAATGAGCGTCAGTTAAATAGGCCTCGATAATGCTCGAGCTCGCGCTGTCTGCGGGTATCGTATCAGGGGTTGCCGTCAACTCTATCCTCATAGGAACATCGGGCATAAACGCAACCTGCATACTATCCACCGCGCTATCCGCGACCCCTGTAACAACGGAAACATAGACCCACGTTGTGCCTATCGTGGTCGGCGCGATTAGTAATACCCCTGCATAACCCGGAAGCAACGAACCTTCCCCCGTATATGTTGTGAATTCATCATAGAAAGGAGCCATATCGTAAGCTGGCGAGCCACCCCCCATCAGGCTTCTCGGGTCGACACGCGCCCTTGGGGCGCTTTCCGCTATATCTTTCTCTTCGCTTATTCGTTCGATTACTCCTATATCGCCACCGTCGCCTGTAAATAGCGCCGTTCGCCTCGCGAGCGGCATAAACGTTCCCATATCCGTGCGGAATGTAACCGGTGTGCCGTCGGAGCAGGGCCTGTCGTAGTCGTCGGTAATATAAACAAGGATAGTGCATTGGTCGGCGCCGTCAGCCGTAGCCGAATCGAAATCCGCGAGAACGCGCAACTCCTTCGGCAGAATCGGATAGAAATATATTTGTCCGTGACCCGGCGTAGCTCCGGAGGCGGTCGCCGTAATCGTATGCCACCCGGTGTTTCGCGAACTCGTCAGTTCGGTTTGCGCGCGCCCGGTGGCGTCGGTATTGTCCGAAACGGGATTAACCGAACCGCCGTCCTCGTCGGTAGAAAAAGTAACCTGAATTCCAGCCCCGACGGGATTGTCGTAAGCATCGAAAACATCCGCCCAGACCGTGCAAGTATCCTGATTATCGGCGAGAATGCTGTCGCGGCTGAAACTAACGTCGATTCGGCTCGGCTCTCCGGGAAGGAACGGAATATAAATCGTATCCGTAGCCGTAATCACAGTATCGGCAAGCAGTGTATCGAACATTTGATACCACGCAGCGACCATACATGAATCGGCAAGGTAACCGCTTGTTAGAATAACACTGCAAAAACCGCCCGAAGTCGTCGCCTCGCGACTATCCGCCGTAAAATTCCCTTTTCCTTTATCGAGCAACGACCTTTGCCGAACTCGCGAACTCGATAATGTCCCGAGGTCCGTAAAGAACTTTATCCGGACTCCATCTGTAACCGGGTTATACAACGAATCGAGAACCTCGGCCGTTATAATAGATTGGCTTAAACCGTCGGCGGGAAGCTGGTTCGGCAGTGCATTCAACTGGATATATTTTGGAATTGTGCTTGTCAAAAGCACTTCGGTGTAACCCGATGCTCCTTCGCAGGTCGCGGTAACGCGCGCGTAACCCGTCGTTACTCCGCTGGTTAATACTGTAGTTGCGCGTCCGGCGGTATCGGTCAGCGCGGAGGCCGGGAACACAGTTCCTTTATCGGTTGCGAAATCGACCGTCCAGCCGGTATTGCAGGTATTGCCGTATTCGTCGTAGACCGTCGCCGTTATTAACGTAGTATCGTGCCCATCGGCGTTGATTACGGTTCTCGCGGCGTCCACAACCACACTTATCGGGTCGCCGGCTGTGAACGTTACATAAGCCGTATCGGCGATAGTTCCCGTAGTTCCGACCGCTGCGCTGGCGGTGAGTTCGACCTTGTGAGCCGTCGTGGAACTTCGTAAGCGGAGACGTGCGTATCCGTCCACTGTATATGCGACCATCGAAACGGCCGGACGCCTTTTAAAAGTCAGTGCCGCCGGGTGGCGAAGAGCCGCCATAGCCGGACTCGTTTTCTTCGAGTTTGGCGCAATCCTGCCCCTTCCGACCTCTTCTGCAGGGGCGGATTTATAGGCCTCGATGGGCAATAGTGTGCCGTCCTCGGCAGTAAATAGGATTTCCGTGCCGTCGGGCGCCGGAGTTCCAGTCGCACCGACCGTTACGTAAGCCGAAAGTTCTGTCTCGCTGTTGCCGTCCGCGGGAATACTCGTCGGGTCGGCCCGAAGGTCGATAAAATCTACATCCGGAATTTCGAGTATCCAGATGCTGTCCACAGCGGACACCGAATCGTAAATCCCCTGCACCGTAGCGGACATAACCACCAGCCTGCCAGTATTGGGCGCGATAAAGTGTCCGGTAACTATACCATCCGCGTCCGTAATAGCATAATTATCTACCGTAAGGATAATATCACCGAGATTGCCCTCGATAAAATTGAAAAGAACCTTATGGTTCTGGAGACCGCTATAACTGGCATCGAGAACGGTCGCGGTAAGGTCTATCTGGCTGGTGCCGTCGGCATAGACCGTGTCGGGTTCGGCGACGAAATAGATATAAGCCGGGTCGGTATAATTGGTAGGAAGAACGGTTATATACAACCGTTTCGTTCGGATTTGCTCGGCGGTAACCTTGACGATAATCGTCGCCGTGTAGTTCGCCGTGCTGTCCTGTTCTGTCTGGAAAACGGTCGTAGCTATACCGCTGCTGTTTGTCAGAACCTTCTGGTTTTCGATAGTCCCATAATTCGTTGTGAACTCGACGGGAGCATCCGGAACCGGGTTCCCCGTTTCCGTTCCGACTACCAAAGCATAAACATTCGTCTCATCCCCCGCGATTAACGTCGAATAATCTGCCCATACGCTGTCGATTAGATAATCCGTGTCCGGGAATCCAACCGTCCCACTTTTGCCGCAACCGCCGGCGAAAATAAGGGCAGAAATCGCAAGCGAAATTCCCGCCCAAATGATTAAACGAAATATATCTTTTTTATTCATAGAGACGCTCCTTTATTCTTAAATTGGCAAACTCTCTATTACACTTACTATTATACTAATTCTCTTTAAGTGGATTGTCAAGGGAAATTTCGTTTTTTATGCACAGAAAACCTTTAGGTGAAAATGGTTATCCCTAAAATCCACCTAATATTTTTTGTTTTTACTATATATAATAAAAAAGATGCAAATTTTATGCCGTAGAAGAAACCCACTTAAATAAAGGCTTTGCGGATTATGTTGCAGGTGAGTTTATTGCATTTTGCACGAAAAAACTTTATAATGCAATTCTCTATAGAAATACGTTCCGGGAGGTTCATCCGAACCGGAAAGAACGGTATATTCCGTATTAAAAAACCAATCTTAGGGTATCTCTTGAAATACCTTTTGCTCCAAACCCCTCTTTGAAACGGGCAAGACCGAAATTCGGCTCCATATCGAGCGTATAGGTCCCGAAATCCAGCCATGAAAATCCTCGCTCTATCGCCCACTGGAAAATATGCCGGAAAACGAGATTCAGCGGACGGAATTCCTGCGCGTCTTCACGGTGGCTTATGTAAAAAGCAATAACGGCCTGTTCGTCGACCTCCCAGATATTGACTCCCGCGACCGGTTCACCGTCGAGTATGGCATTAAATTGATGTATCTTGTCGGGAAAACGTTTTTTCAGGTCGAGAAGTTCTTCGAGCGTATGTGTTGGTTTGGTGTTATGCCGGGCGTATAGATTGGCCTTTAAGATATCGTAGAACGCCGGAATATCGCCTTGCTCTGTTACTTTAACACCGGCTTTTTCCGCTTTTCGCGCGGCTGTGCGCGCTTCCGGACGGAATAACGCAAAGGCTTCCTCTCCCGTTTTCCCGAGCCTGAGCACAGCCGTTAATTCGCGTTTAACAATTACTCCGCCGTGCCGCATAAGCGCAAAATCTACGTGCTCATCCGGAAAGCGATGATATACCAGCGGAACTCGCGTGAACTCGATTCCTTCAAAATCGTTTCTTATTGCCCACTCAATCCAGACATCGACCATACGATGCGCCGGTCTTATTCCTACCTTTGTCGAACAGGCTATGCCGCCGAAACTCGCTCCGGGATGGCTTGCGTATATCCGTTTTCCGTCTCTGAAAGCGACTGCCCCGGGAAGAACTCCGGCCCATTTACCCCTGTCGTCGAAAATAAGATGGTGATGTTCGAATCTATCATCGGGATGGTAACTTAAAAACCGTTGGGTATGGAATATCGTGCCGTTGTTCGCTTTTGAAACGAAATCGTCCCAGCGAGCGGCAAGTTCGGGTGTATATTCGATAGCTTTCATCAATCTCCCCTGATTAATGCCACTTTGCCGCGGAGAGTTCCGCTACTCGACGGTGCCGACAGCAGATAAATTCCACTTGCAACCGGTTCTCCAGCGTTGTTTCGACCGTCCCATAAAGCCGTCGATATGGATGACCTATCTGAAACAGATATTGTCCGGATAGGTTGGCCATCGGGCGTATAAATATACAGATGGGCATCGGACGGTATTCCGGAAATACTCACCATATCCGTAGCTTTCCTATACCAGATGAAAGGATTGGGATAAACGACGAGTTCACCGTCGGACTCGGAACCCTCACCCAGTCCAGTATGAAGAACACTTATCGCGCCCTCGCCACAGAACCAGACATCGCCGGTTGTAGGATTAAAAGCTACCGCGTAAAGAACCTCGGTAGCGAGGTCGGTTCGTTCTTCTGGGAGTATATCGGGGGTATAGCTGGTTCTTATGGCGTGCCATGAGCTATCGGAGCTGCGATACATCGCCGCACCGCTCTGGTCGGTAGTAATCCACACGTTGTTCCATTTATCGACAACTATATCGTTTACGCCGCTGCCGGCGTTTTCTGGAAGAGCCTGAATCGTAACCAGGCCGAATGCCGGGTCGATACTCGCGACGCCCCCCGCTACCGCAACCCAGGCTTTCCCTGTCGTATCCACATCGACTCTCTTCGCCGACGCACTCGGCAATTCGTCGTTATAATTAACCACGAAGTCGTCCGAAAAACTTTCGAGGTCCGGCCCCACATCGACCATCGTAACCCCCTCGTCTTTGAGGACCAGCCAGATACGACCCGAGCCGGCGGCTATATCGTAGACCAGATTATTCGGGAATCCCGACACTCCACTATAATAGCTCACAATCGGGTTTTCGAGGTCGCCATGTCTTTCGAATGCTGCCGCGACGAGATTCGATATAGCGAAATAGTTCGTTATCCACATCACATCCCGTTCGTCGTCGTAGGCTAACGCCCAGCAAAGCTCGTCATTTTCGCAACCGGGGTAACCCGTTAAAATGCTATTCGTTCGGTCGAATATCTCCCAGTCTCCGTTCGTAAAACGTTTATAGACACCGTATCCACTCGTTCCCGCCCACAATGTTCCGTCGCAATCGAGTTCTACCGCCTCGATTTTATATATGGTATTATATACTGCCATACTTATCGAGTCCGAAGAATCGGGTTCCATCGACCTCGTATCGAAAACAGTCCATACGCCGTCGCGAAAACGGTTTATTCCATATCCGTGTGCTACTACCCAGACGTCGCCATTGGGAGCTATAGCTATATCGGTGAATCCTCCTCCGCGAGGGCAATTTATTGCATACGGCCATACAGTATCGTTTATCATCACACCGAAACCGACTTCGAGGCCGACATAAAGGGAATCGTTTAGCACTGTTCCTCGGTGTGCGGGGAAATAACCCTCGACTTGAATACGGTCGAAATCGCCGGGGTGGTCGTAGATAAAAAGCCCCGAATGACCTGCGGCGTAAAATTCCCCTTTATAATAGAAAAAACCGTCGATATCGCGGTCGTTCATCCAGGAATCGCTAACGGTGTCTATAATTATCCCGTCTGTCCAGAAAATCGTCGGCATATCCGTCGCTTGCTCCAGAGCGAACCACACACCGCCGGAATCGGCCATTAATGCCGTTATCGGTCTGTCCGTGCCTATAGTCTGCCATGCCTCGGGAACAAAAAGGTTGCTTCCAAGCCTACCGAAGGCAAGCCCCTCGTCGGTTCCAACCCAGAGAACCGTATCGTCCGCGGCGACACGGTTTACGGCTATATTGCTTTCGTAATCTCCGAATTTCATATAATTTTCGGCGACCTCTACAGCCTCGTAGCCCGGTAGAACGTTGAGTTTGCTGATACCCTGTCCCGTAGCCGCGTATAGATTTTCTCCCGCGGGAATAAGGTCGTTAACGGGAATATTAGCTCGTAAAAGGTCGGAATAGGTTGTCCAGACCTCGCCGTCCAAACGGCCGAGAGCGCCATTCGAGCAACCGTAATAGAGCTTGCCGTTATGAACAACCAAAGCCACAATCTCCAATCCACCCAACCCGTCTATATTCGTCATAATCTCGATATTCCCGCTACCCGGCTTATAAACCAATATCCCGCCCTTCGTTCCGGTATAAATCTTGCCTTCGAAAGACGCGATACTCATCGCATAGTTCATATCGGCAAACGTCTCCCAGGTTCCGGGAACCTGCGTTAAAGCAGTAACGACAAGCGATAAAGTAATTATTAAGTATAGGATTTTCATATTTTTTTAAAAAGGCTCGCTAAAAGCAGTAAAATCGGTGAAGCAAAAACGCTGCCGGTGCCCACCCAATCGCCGATTCTGGTGAAAAAGGTAGTTCGTTCATTCAACGGTATATCGCCTACCAGAATGCCTTTTGTATTAAGCGGTATTTTTCCGACCATTCGACCTCTCTCATCGACAATAAGCGAGATACCCGTCTGTGCCGACCGGCCGATACCGAATCTGTTCTCGACTGCGCGGAACCTGCAGAAATTAGCGTGTTGAAATGGTCCCGGGGTTGTGCCGAACCAGCCGTCGTTGGTTATATTCGCCAGGAATCGCGCCCCGTTCAAAGCGAATCGCCGCGCCGACCGTCCGAAAAGAACCTCGTAACAAATAGGACTCGAGAACTTCATCCCGTCTACATCGAAGACCACCGCTTTTTTCCCGCGCGCGAAATGGCTACCTCCGAGGTCGATTTTCTTTAGAAAAGGGAAAATGTCCTGAAAAGGTATCTGCTCGCTCATCGGAACGAGGTTCATTTTATGATATACTCCTGCGACTTTCGTAGATGTTATCACCATAGCAGCATTATAATAGAAATTCTTCCTATCGGCCGGGTCGAAATCGAGTGTTCCGGTAAGTATTGGTGCCCCGGCCCGTTCGGAAGCGGCGGCCAGGTCGGCCACAATCTCCGGGTGGTTCCTGTGATAATATGCCGTTGCGGTCTCGGGAAGGACTATAAGGTCGACCTTCTCTCCGATAGAATCTATCATCGCCGCATAGTAATCGATGTTTTTACGTCGGAATCTCCCGGACCATTTAAGGTCGGCGGAAATGTTCCCCTGCATCAGGGCTATACGGATATTCTCGCCGGCGGGAGGCTGTTTAAGCCGCCAGATACCATAACCGATGGGTATCGCAAAAACAACCAGAAGAGCCAGGCCGAATGTCCATTTCCTTTTCTCCGATATGGCTATACTCGCGATAAGAATGTTTATCACTATAACCCAAAAACTAATTCCCCTATGCCCGATTATATCGGCCATCTGTATTATGACGATATAAGGGCCTTGTGTATAGCCAATATCCATCCACGGAAAACCTATCCTTCCAAAACCGCGCAGAAATTCCATACCGGTCCAGAGTATCGGCGCCGCCGCGAGCGCGAGAGGCAGGTTCCGCCTCTCGATAAACGAAAATACGACTCCAAACAGACCGTTATAAAGCGAGAGAATCAAGACCGCGCCTATCATACCGGCTACGGTCGGCAGAGCTATCCAATAGAGCGAAAGAAGGTTCGACGTAAAACCCCATATATAGGTCAACATAAAAGCGCTTCTATAATTTTTATCACGGAGGACAAATAGCAGTGGCACGACACAAAAATATGCCAGAAACGTGGTAAAAAAAGGAGGCTGTGACGAAGAAAAAAGCACTCCTCCGGCAACCGCGAAAACGACATCACGGAAATACATACCTTCTCGAATATCCCTTTTCAAACTGTTCTCCGGAGGGTAACTGATTTTTCTCCTTCTACTATTTCCCCACACCGAACAGCCGCTGCGCCAGCGCCGTTCAATAAAACGAGAGCCTCTGATATCCGTTTATCGGGAACCACGAGGAGATACCCCACCCCCATATTAAATACCCTATACATCTCGTCCGGGGGGATATTACCCTCGCGGCGGATAAGCTCGAATATCGAAGGAATTTTAACATCCGAAAGGTCGACTCGAGCGGCGCAACCGTCCGGGAGAACACGAATCAAGTTTCCTTGTATTCCACCGCCCGTAATATGCGCCATTCCGTGAACCTCTACTTCTGTTGAAAGCAGAGAACCGACCTGAGCGCGATAACTCGGGTGTATAGCCAGAAGGGCTTCGCCGACCGTTACCCCGTTCAGTATTTTCGGTGTGTCGTCGAGTTTAAACTTCCCGGAATCGAGAAGAACCATTCGTGCGAGAGAATAGCCGTTGGTCTGAAGTCCGTTGCTCGAAAGGGCTATCAATTTATCTCCGGGGCGAATCTTGCTACCATCGATAAGGGCATTTTCGGTCGTTTTGCCGATAATAAAACCGACGAGGTCGAAATCGCCCGATGAATAAACTCCGGGCATCTGAGCGGTTTCGCCGCCGATAAGCGCAAGACCGTTTCTCCGGCACGCTATAGATAGGCCCTCGACAATCTCCGCGACTCGCTCCGGCTCGAGATTGGCATAACCGATATAGTCGAGAAAAAAAAGCGGTTCGGCGCCGTGAACCAGAAGGTCGTTAACACAGTGGTTCACGAGGTCTCGACCGACCGTATTGTAAATTCCCGCGGCTGATGCTACCTTTGTTTTTGTGCCGACGCCGTCGGCGGACGCCAGTAGTAGATTATCCGACCCCGACGGAAATCGGAATACGCCTCCGAAAGCGCCGATTTCGCTCATAACATCAGGGGTAAACGTCTCTTTCGCGAGCCGGGCGATTCTATTCTTCGCCTTCTCCGCCGCAAGAATGTCGACACCCGCCTTTTTATAGGTCTCGCCGACGGTCATGCCAGTTTCACTCCGTTCACTATAAGCTCGAATTTTGCGCCGAGATATTCTGCCGCCGACTTGCAGGCGTTCATCCGGTCGAGAAATATCTCGAAATACTCCATCACCGAAGAAACCTTCGGGTCGATAAGTAGTTCTACCCCGATTATTTCCCCCTCGTTTTTAACATAGAGGTCGCTGTTCGTAACCGCGTAGTTCACCCTGTCGTGAATATCCGAGATAATATCTCCCGTAGCTCGAACACGGCTTTTATGGACATCCGACTTATCGGCAAGAACGAGCGCGGCGGCAATATCCGAAACCGGGTCACCCTCGCCCTCGTGATGGTTGCCGATTGCCCCGATTATTTTATGAACCTCCGCGAACGGCATTCCAAGGCGAACTAATATGGACTTCGCGAGAATAGCTCCGGTAATCGCATGGTGTATCCGGTTTACCGAATTACCTATGTCGTGCAGGTGCGCCGCAATAGCGGCCAATTCGGCGGTCCGGTCGTCCCGCCCGATTTCCAGAAGCAATTTCTTTGCCCTTTCCGCGACAACATCGAGGTGTCGGTCGCCATGCTCTGTGTAGCCTATTTCCCCGAGATTATCGTTGGATACTCTGATTAAATCTACGACCTCCGGGTCGCTTCGGACTATATCGTAAGTAATTTCCATTATTTTTACCTCGTTTTCAAAGGAGGCTGTTAAAATAGGCCTTTATTTGTAGTGTGTCAAGTCGTAACCGGACTAAGCGGTTTCCCAAAAATTTAATCCGAGCGGATTTTAGGTAAAAATTAATCGCCTGTTGTATAAACAAAACTAAAGCAAATGTTATACCCATTTACCCGACAAATATCCTAATTTATTTCTTGCTTTCCACGAAAAGAAACTTATATTGATTTGATTTTCTCCGTAAATACGACCGAGGAAAGGCCTATTTTTTAGCTATTACGGCAGTTGTCGAAACTGATAATTAGGAATATAAATGTTCGACCAGCTTACAGAAAAAATCGAATCGGTTTTCAGAGGACTTACCTCGCGCGGACGTCTTTCCGAAAATAATATCCGCGACTCGTTAAAGGAAGTCCGAAGGGCGCTTCTCGCCGCGGACACGAATTTCAGAGTCGCGAAGGAATTTATAGAGCGCGTTCAAGAAAAGGCTATCGGCAAAGAGGTCCTCGAGTCCATTACACCCGGACAACAGGTTATAAAGATAGTCCACGACGAGTTGGTCGAACTTCTCGGAGGACAGGCCGTAAATGTCGAGTTGCCGCGCAAAACCCCGACTAACATTATACTAGTGGGGCTTCAGGGCTCGGGTAAAACTACTACCGCCGGTAAACTCGCTAAATTTTTCGCGAGGCGTCAGTTCAAACCGATGTTGGTCGCATGCGATATCCATCGTCCAGCGGCGGCGAAGCAACTCGAAATCGTCGGGAAACAAACCGGATTTCCAACATCGACCTTCATCGAAGGCGAATCGCCGCTGGACACCGCAAATCGGGCTCAGTTCGAGGCACGACAATCGGCGCGCGATTTATTAATTCTCGATACCGCCGGAAGGTTACATATCGACGAAGCTATGATGGCCGAAGCGTGCGAACTTGCCGAAGGAGTAAAACCCGACCTCGTTCTTCTCGTACTCGACGCTATGACCGGACAGGAAGCGGTTTCGGTAGGTGAGGCATTTACTAAAACTCTCGGCGTGGACGGTTTTATTCTTACAAAGCTCGATGGTGATGCACGCGGCGGGGCCGCTCTCAGTATTCGGGAAGTTACCGGAAAACCGATTTTCTTTACAGGAACCGGCGAAAGATTCGACGCTCTCGAGCTTTTCCACCCCGACCGGATGGCAAACAGAATTCTTGGGATGGGAGACGTCGTTTCGTTGGTCGAGAAAGCCGAAAAGACGTTCGACGAAAAGAAAGCTCGGGAACTGGAACGTAAACTCCGCAAACAGCGTTTCGATTTAAACGATTTTCGAGAGCAACTTCGGCAACTTAAAAAGATGGGCCCGCTGGACGACCTTCTCGCGATGATTCCGGGCATTAAAAAATCTATGCTGAAAGGGATGAACACCGACGAAAGCGCAATCAAACGTATCGAGGCGATTATCGATAGTATGACGGATAAGGAGCGAACCGAACCGGCGATAATAGACGGAAGCAGACGAAAACGTATCGCCGCCGGTAGCGGAACGTCGGTTCAGGAAGTCAATCGTCTTTTGAGACAATTTTTCGAGATGAAAAAAATGTTCAAAAAAATGAACCGCGGAGGGAAAATACTTATGCCCTCGGGGCTCAGATTCTAATCGATAATACAACGTCGAACAAAACGGAGGTAAAACTTGGCAGTTCGTATCAGACTCAGAAGACAGGGAAAGAAAAAACAACCGTTCTACAGAATTGTCGCGGCGGATTCCCGCTCTCCGCGCGATGGCCGTTTCCTGGAAATTATAGGGCACTATAATCCTCTTCCGGAAACCGAAGTAATAGAAGTAAAAAGAGACCGCCTGATATACTGGTTGAAGGAAGGCGCTCAACCGACAGAAACTATAAAGAACTTACTTAAGCGAAAAGGTATCTGGGAAGATATTATAGCGGAGGTCAAACCACCCAAAATTCGCAAAAAAACAGAAACCGAACCTCAAGAGGCCACCGGTGAGGATGTGACTGAAGCACCTGAACAGGAGGCCTGAACTTACAGAAGGAGAAGTGGGTAAAATGAAGGAATTCATCGAGACTATCGCGAGAGCTCTGGTCGATAACCCGGATGAGGTCGATGTCCGCGAGGTCTCCGGGGAGAAGACTATCGTCTACGAACTCCGCGTTAACGAGAGCGACCTCGGCAAGGTTATAGGACGCGGTGGCCAGACTGCTCGTTCTATTCGCACCCTGCTGAGCGCCGTATCAGCAAAAATGGGTAAACGCGCGGTTCTGGAGATAATCGAATAGAATTGCGAATAGCGGCGCTAACCCTTTTCCCGGGTCTTTTCGAGACCTACAAGAGTGAAGGGCTTTTCGATAGGGCGGTAAATGCCGGCCTCGTGGACCTGACCGCGGTAGATATACGGGATTTCACTCTCGATAAACACCGGACGGCCGACGATATACCCTACGGCGGCGGACCGGGGATGGTAATGAAACCCGAGCCTGTAGTCCGCGCTGTGGAATCTCTCGGCGAGGACTTCGCCGGTGCCCGGACAATTATAATGAGCCCGCGAGGGTCTTTATTCACTCAGTCCGATGCGGAGGAGTTAAGCTTATGTTCCTCTATGGTGCTTATCTGTGGCCGATACAAGGGTATCGACGAGAGGGTTGCCGAGATTATCGGAGCTACCGAAATATCTGTTGGAGATTATATACTCGGTGCTGGTGAAATCGCTGCGCTGGCTGTTATAGATTCTGTCGTCAGGTTGATTCCGGGTTACCTCGGGGATATAGAATCCGCAGAGTCGGATTCGCTCGGTGCCCCTAACAGGCTGCTTTCGGCGCCCGAATATACTCGACCGCGAGAGTTCAGGGGACTGGGAGTCCCCGAAGTATTATTATCCGGCAACCACGCAGCTATCGAGAAATGGAAAAGACGGGAATCGTTGAGGATAACGTTAGAACGACGACCGGAAATTCTCGAAAAAGCCGACCTTAGCGATGAAGAACGTCGCTATTTAGAAGGTTTGAAAAAACAATAAACAGTTATATATACCGAATTACTTGCTATCAACGAAATGAGGAGGAGATAACGATGAAACCGAGGTGCATTTTTATTCTGTTTTTCTTATCGGCTTTGTCCATCGTCGGGTCGGTTACGTTTTCTAATCTCGGCGAGGAGTTTTTCCTTTGCTATCCTGGTAACGCCTGTCGCGAAACCGGAGGTAACCCGGTTCCGTTTTACAACGGTCAGATAATCCTGACATCGACAGTCGCGACTATCGGGACTGTCCAGACGCGCACAGGGAGTTTTCTGGAGGAATTTACGATTCCGGCTTACGGAACCGCTACTGTCAGTATCGACTCTACGTTATGGCTCAGAAACTCCGAATATGTTTATGACCGTGGATTATCGATACGGGCGGCGGATACTATCGCGGCTTATTTTCTGTCATACGAGGAGCCGGGAGCTACAAACGATATGACTTTACTATTTCCGGTTCAGAGCCTTGGACAAGAGTATCTCGTTATGTGTTGGCGGGACAATATACCAACCTCCGGTTATTTCCCGCACATTTTGAACCACGGCCCGAGTATGTTTGCTATTGTGGCGCCGTTCGATGGGACGCATATAACAATTACACCCTCGGTAACCACAGAGGGCGGTCATGCTGCCGGCGTTCCGTTCGATATTACTCTCGACGCCTACGAGGCATATCAGGTTCTGGCGAATTCGCCTTCGATTAGCGACCTTTACGACCTTACGGGTTCGGAGATATTAGCCGACAAACCTGTAGCGGTATTTGCTGGTAGCCAACTCGCGTTTGTCCCGGATACGATTTTTGCGGCGGACTATCTTATCGAACAAATCCCGCCTTTGACGGCGTGGGGTAAGAATTTCAACGCTTTCCCAATCGAGGGCAGGAATTGTTGGGAAAAGGATGTTCTAAAGATACTCGCTTCAGAAGATGCTACAACGGTTAATCTGGAAGATGCAAGCGGCGACACGATTATTCACCTCGACCGTGGAGAGTATTTCGAATGGAATGGTTATCCGTGCGACCCGGGGAATTACGTTCCTCTCGGCGGTTACGCCGCGGACTGCGAGGGTAAATTAATGGACAGCCCGACACGTATCGAATCCGATAAACCTATTCTTGTAGGGCAATTTATTACTGGCGGTGTCCTGACGAAATGCAATCCCGGTATATCCGGCTCGGGAAGCACGCCCTATGGCGACCCGGCATATATGATGATTCCTCCGGCGGAGCAATACGGCAAGCGATACGTATTCCTTATTCCCCCCGGCTACACTAACGACTATCTGAATGTCGCGATAGAGGGTGGTTACGAGGGGACGGTTACGTTGGACGGCGGTCCGCCGACCTTCAGCACGAGCTGGTTCGATATCCCTTCGACTTCTATGCGCGGGGCACGTATCGAGGTCGACCCCGGAAACCACGTGCTTTTGGCCGATACGACTATGCTCCTGCAGATTTACGCATTCGACGACTACTGGGCGTCATACGCTGCTGTCGGCGGTCAGAAAATAGCGATAATCAACGCGGCATACGAGATAGTTAAATTCTGCGAATTAACACCTGCAATAAGCGGCTATAATACGCGGTGGCGCATAGTGTTAAGGCAGGTTATCGGGACAGGTTCGCATTCTATTACTATAGGCGATACTCTCCCGCCGGACTTTACTTTAAGTTCGACGCCCGTCGATATACAGCTTTTCGGTTCCGCGACACGCGATTCCGTTCTCGAACCGGTTCCGGGGGATAGTATCCTCGTATGGGGCTGGTTCAGTATGGAGGCTGAAGACTCGATAGTCATTACGTTCGACGCCGACATTCTCATCGGTGTCGAGGGCAGATTCGACAACGGCGTCTGGATAGCGAACGAATATGGCCTAAAAGCGGATAACGCTTACGGCTTGATGGACAGTCTCGACGATGTAGTCGTAATTATGCCTCCGATGCCTATCGCTGACGCTGGACCGGACACCTTTACAATGGCCGGAACGAGTATAAATATCGGCGGAAGCCCGACCGCGAGCAGCGGCACACCGCCATATATAATCGAGTGGACGAGCGACCCTGTCGGTTTCACCAGCAGCGACGCCAACCCGCTGGTTTCGCCCGCGGGATTAACCGAATATATCGTTTGTGTAACGGATTCATTCGGGTTCTTCGATTACGACTCCTGCATTGTCGATATCACTATGGAAGAGAGGCATATCGAGTTCGGGATTGCCGACGGTTATCCGTGCGACATTGTGTATATCCCGCTCTATATCGATAGTATTCACTACTGTAGTATCGATAGTGCATGGATGCGTTTCGCGGTGGACCCGGATATTCTTACTCCTACGAATATTATTGTCTCGGGAACGATGACGGACGCGTGGGCAGTCTCCGGATTGAATATCGACGCGACATCGGGAACTATCGAGGCCTGGATTCACGGCCCGAGGCTCGCCGATTTACCGGGAGGGATTCTGCTTATGCTGGAGGCGAGTATCGATTGTGAGGCTATCGGCGGAACGAGCAGCCCGGTCGTGGTGGACAGTTTCTTTTTCAACGACGGCCAACCGGCGGTAACCTGGTCACCCGGAATGTGTTTCGTGCAGCTTACGCCGGCACGTTTTTCCTGTGATATCAGACTCAATCGAACATCGGGGGTTCCGACGGAAGACAATGTGTTCACTATCGGTGCTACACACGCCGCTACCGACGGTTACGACGCCGGTCTCGACTGGATTCTCGTGCCCGCACCTGCAACGTTCGTTCAGGGATTGCTGGATATCGACGACACGTTAAATCCGCATATCGAGGCGCTTCGGAAAGATATGCGTGATGTTTCTCCGCCCAAAACATGGCTTCTTATAACCGAGGGCGAGTCGAACGGCGTTGCACGGTGGTCGCCGGCGAGCTTGCCTGAAGGAGTTTTCCGTATCGACGGCCTTGTCGATATGAAACGTGATACGATGATTTATTTCGGCCTCGACGATACGCTCGTCATAGAGTGGCTTGTGCCGGAATTGGAATCGGCAGGATTGACGCTCTATTCCGGCTGGAATATGGTCAGCAGCCCGGTTCATCCGGCCGAGATACCGGCTAACGAGATATTCCACACAGAGTTTGGTGTGTTCCGCTATCTCAGTTTGGCGTGTTGTTATGATTTCGCCGACCTTATTCAGCGGGGAGAGGGCTATTGGGTCTGGTGTCCGGCGGAAACGACTATCTATATAGCGGGTAGCGAGATAACCGGTTATCGCTGGTCGGTCTATCGTGGGTGGAACCTTATCGGCGCGCCAAAAGAATGCGTATCGACTGCGGATATCGATATTACGCCGTCCGGCGGGATTCTCGGCGATATATATCATTGGGACGGCTCGACCTACATCGCTGTCGATTCGCTTTGCCCGGGCAAAGGTTACTGGCTGTTGAGCAACAACGAGGGAATATTACACGTTCCGACGGGGTATCGCCGGAGACCGTCTCCCGTTCCGGAAACTGTCTGGGAAACGGCGTTGACGCTTAAATTCGGCGATTCGATAGAACGGCTTTCGATTGGTTACGCGCCGGACGCTGCTTCGGGTCTCGGTTACGGCGATATCGCGCTGCCACCGGTTCCGCCGAATTCGGATGGTTACCTATGTGCGCTTGTCGCCGACGGCATCCAGCTTGAGAGAGACTTATCGCCGGACAATCGTTGGGAATTGAATAACACGGAACAATGTGATATGAGTTTGGATATCCCGGACGATATGAATATTCTTGTCGACGGTATCGAGATTACAGATGGTGTTCCTGTTCCACTTTCTGTCGGACGGCATATAATAGTCGCGTTAGCGGAGCGTCCGGAGAAATTCGCGGTTCTCGGTTGCGTTCCTAATCCGTTTAACGCGCAGACGGATATTGTAGTTGCGATTCCCCATAATGGGGCTGTTTTCGTGGAGATGTTCGACCTTTCGGGGCGCTCGGTATGGAGTGCCGAAAGCGATTATCCCGCCGGTATTGTCCGAATACCCTGGAAGGGTGAAGACCACACCGGTGCCGGAGTTTCGACCGGCCTTTATCTTGCCCGCGTTACATTCGCGGACGAGTCGATTGTCGTGAAGGCGATGTTTATAAAATAAGGGGATGCACCCGAAACTGCCCGGGGTGTGGGAGAAAAAAGGCGACCACACAGGGCCGTCTATTTTTCAATTAGTCGCGCGGCTCCGGCTACGCAACGCAATTGCGCGATAATCTAGTAGGTCGAGCGTATCGCTCGACTGCGCGTGATGCAGCCACACATAGTAAGACCCAATATTTACTAGGGCAATTAGAAATGGATGGGTCGATTACTTCCACAACCATATCCTTGTCAAACTGTTTTCTTATGCATTGGTGTCTTCGCGAGGAGGTCATACAAGCGCTATCGAGAGAATCCGAGAAGACATAGAGCGATTAAAACGAGAGCTCCAAAAATGATAACAAAACCAATTCAACGCAATCTTTTTGGTGAAGAACTCGTAATCGTTCCGGAAACGGAAGGCATTAAGTATGCAGGCTCGAAGCTCAAACTGATTCCTCATATCATTGAACTCGTCCGTGAGACGAATGCCAAAACCATCTTGGATGGATTTTCTGGAACTACTAGGGTGTCGCAAGCACTGTCCCAGTTGGGTTATAGAATTATCGCGAATGATGTAGCAATATGGTCGAGGATTTTTAGTATTTGCTATTTGCTGAATAAACGCCCTAGAAGTTACTACGAAAGCATTATTGCTCATTTAAATTCTTTATCTCCCAAGTATGGATGGTTCACGGAAAATTATGGAGGAGAACCAAACAACGGTTCTGCCTTACAGAAAGACGGTTTCAAAAAGCCCTGGCAAATACATAACACAATGAAATTAGATGCAATTCGTGAAGAAATTGAACGGATGGAATTAGACGAAATTACGAAAGCGGTCTTGTTAACGAGTCTTATCCTTGCTCTCGACTCCGTGGACAGCACAATTGGCCATTACTCCTCTTATTTAAGCAAATGGTCGCCGAGGTCTTACAATCGAATGGTGTTGAGGGTGCCTAAAGTAATCGAGCAAAAGGAAGAGCATGTCGTCTTTCAGAATGATATATTTGAACTTCTTGATAAGATAGAAGCTGATATAGCCTATTTTGACCCGCCCTATGGGTCAAATAATGAAAAAATGCCGCCATCGAGAGTAAGATACTCTTCGTATTATCATATTTGGACGACAATTATCCTGAATGACAGGCCGAAACTCTTTGGGAGGGCTAGGAGGAGGTGTGATACGTCCGACACTGTGGCAGCCTCTGTGTTTGAAGAGTTTAGGAGAAATCCTGCAACTGGCAGATTTATTGCGGTAGAGGCGATAGAACGTATGATTACGCAAATTAAGGCAAAATACGTTATTTTATCTTATAGTTCGGGTGGACGAGCAACTGCAGAAGACCTACAAGATTCTATAAAAAAGGTCGGGAAATTACAGAAGGTTGTTGAAGTGAATTATCAGAAAAATGTGATGGCTTGTATGAAATGGACAAATGAGTGGATACGGGAAGCAGAAAAACCTCATCGGGAGTTCTTATTTCTTATAGAAAAGTAATGTCTAACAAAGCCTTACGCCTAACTTCTATTCCGCCGGCGCTTTATAGCGGCAGGTGAGCTTAGTCGTTGTGTAACGAGAATAAGGCAAAAAACCGAGATAACTATGAAATGTAAAATGCTGGTATTACCACTAATCATTACCCTTGTATCGGCCTATAATGCGATGGTTTTCGCCGAGTCGCTCGATGCCGAGAGCATAGTCCGCAAGGTAGACAAGCTATACCGCCATGAATCGAGCTACGCTAAGATGGAAATGCAGATAACGACACCGCACTGGGAACGGACGCTCGAGATGGAGGCCTGGAGCGAAGGTTTGGACAAAACCTTCATCGTAATAAACTCCCCTGCGAAGGAAAAAGGCACCGCGACGCTCCGTATCGGCAACGAGATGTGGAATTACCTGCCGAAAACAGACAAGACTATGAAAATCCCGCCTTCGATGATGATGAGTTCGTGGATGGGCTCTGATTTTAATAACGACGACCTCGTTAAAGAATCCTCGATGTTCGAGGACTACACATACGAGTTTTTCACGCCGGATGTGGTCGAGGATAGCATCATCTACCTCGTGCTAATCCCGAAAGAGAACACACCGATTGTATGGGGCAAAATCGAGCTGGCCGTCCGCGAAAGCGATTATCTCCCTGTCTGGCAGAAATTCTACGACGAGAAGGGCGACCTGATGCGCGTTATGAATTTTAAAGAGATAAAACAACTAGGCGGCAAAACAATCCCGACCGTAATGGAGCTTATTCCTAAAAATAAGGAAGGCCACATAACGGTGATAAGATACCTCGATGCGAAATTCGATATAAAACTCGACGACGATACATTTACCCTTAGAAACCTACAGAAAAAGAGGTGATAAATTAATCGCCCCCACATCCTGCTGGGAATTGCATGGAAAAGGGCTGGCACGTGGGTCGGCACGCGCCGACGGGCGGATGGTTTTTGCGCCCGGAATATAATGTTCCTAAATCCTACCGGGCATAGCAAAAACCGTGACAGCCCGGTAGGAAACGCGCAAATAAAACTTATACTTAATTTATACTTGTAACCATCAGAAAGATGCTACTAAAAATAGCGTTCAGAAATATCCTCCGCCAGAAGCGCAGAAGCTTCTTCACAATCCTTTCGATTGCCGTCGGGTTCGCGTTCGCCTCGATAATGATAGCCTGGCGAATGGGCTCGTTCAATCTGGTTATCGACAAATTCACCCGCGCGTATCTCGGGCATATCCAGATACACGCCGACGATTACCTCGATAAACCCTCGCTCTATAAAAATATCTCGGACTATAAATCTCTCGGCGAAAAAATAATGTCCGTCGAAGGCGTCGAATCGTTGGCACCGAGGATGCTCGCCGCCGGTCTCGGCACTGTTGGCGAAAAAAGCACCGCAATCCAGATTACTGGCATCGACCCCGCGCTCGAAAACAACGCCACAGGTTTCCAGAATAAAATCGAAAGCGGCGAAAACCTACCCGAAAAACCGTCGCATAAGGTAATTCTCGGCAAGGGCCTGATGCAAAACCTCGACGCTGAAATCGGCGACGAGTTCGTTGTTGTGTCGCAGGCAGCCGATGGCTCGATAGCGAACGACATGTATGAAATCATCGGCGTCGTGGTAACTGGCAACGAATACTCCGACCAAATCGGTGTATATATGCATCTTGCCGACGCGCAGGAGCTTATGGTTCTCGAAAACCGAATCCACGAAATCGTAGTCATCACAAATGATATCCGCAAGGTCGATAAATACGCCGCGCGAATCGAAGAAAAACTCGCCAATCCCGCGCTCGAAATCCTCCCGTGGAAAAAGGTCAACGAGTCGTTCTATAAGATGATAAAGGCCAAAGAGCAGGCACAGTCCATTATGCACATTGTCATTATGATAATCGTCGCAATCGGCGTGCTGAACACGGTGCTGATGTCCGTGTTGGAGCGAATCCGCGAATTCGGCGTGCTGAAAGCGGTCGGCACACGGGCCTCGCAGATTTTCAGGATGATTATCACCGAGGCCTTTATCCTTTGCCTCGTCGGAATCTTAATCGGTATCGCAATCGGCCTAGCGGTGAACTATCCGATGTCGCTGCACGGGATTAAAGTTTTCGATTCGATGGACATCGGCGGAGTTCAATTCGACACGCTGAAAAGCGAGGTCAACGCGAGAAGCATATACGAGCCCGCGATAATCGTGTTCTTGACCTCACTTATAGTCAGCATATACCCAGCACTCAAAGCGGCAAGAACCCGCCCGGCAAAAGCGATGCGTTTCCATTAGGTAAAATGGTTTCACACTGGGAAAGGCGGACTACAGACCCACCGCTAAGCGATATCAATCGACATCGGCTTGTCCTCATCGCTCTCCGCGCCATCGAATTAGCCCGGCATATTCGTAAGTTATTAAATAACAATGAAATATCCATTTCCACCCCGTAGCGGTTCGACGATAGCAAACCCGTCACGATGCCTCGGTCGCGGAAACTACGCCCTTACGGTTCGTTTCGCATTTGCATTTGTAGGGGTCGTTCGTGAGCGCCTCGGACGACTCTCTGCTACTTCAATCTTTCCAGCGGAACTGCGCATACCGATTTCCGGGCGCAACCTGCGCACATATCGCCGCACCAGATAAGCTCGAACAGCGAATCGACGCGGTCGATTATTATGTGGTTGTCGGTGATAATCCCGGCCTCGAAATTGCGCCGATTTTTCGATTTAGCGCCTATACCCGCACCGGTCAGGTTCGCCGAGCCGAGATAAAGCAGTCTGCCATCGGCGAGAATCGTTTTTTGGTGAACTCGCGGGCAGCGGCGCATCGAGAAATTGTTAATCGACGCGAGTTTCGCGGTTTTTGCCTTTTTAAGGAACCATTCTGAGGGCACTCCCGAATGCAGGATTCGGACCGCGAGGCCGTTTTTCGCACGCCTTGCGAGGTAATCGACTATCGATTCGCCGCGTTTGCCGTGCAGGATTGTCAACGCTTTAACGGTTGCGGTGGCGATATCGAGGCGGCTTTTCGCGCCGGCGATTAAACGTTCGACAACTTCCGTATAGTGGCCGGCGTTTTCGACGAACTCGAGCATTCAGTCGACTAAATAGAAGGTCGCGTTTTCGGTCTCGACCGGCGGCGACGACAGAAGGAAGGCTTTAGCCTCGTATTTACCGAGAAAAATCCCTTTTTCAGAAATGCTCGTGCAATCCCAGACTGCGCGGAAACGTGCGGTATCGCCGGGTGCCAGCGTCGTGTGGGAAATAGTCTGTGCGCAGGCGATACCCTCGAGAGAATTCCAGATAGGATGGTCGTCCCGACTAACAACGAATCTCGATTTACAGGCGGTTGGAAATGTCAGTTCGATTGTTTTTTCAGAAAGGGAGGTGACGGTCATCAAAAACTCGATTTCGGAGCCGAGGACGTAAGCGGAATCGGATAGTATCAGGCTCGCGGCGATTTTGCGGTTTTCCGATTGCGCATTGTTGGCGGTTTTCGGTTTTTTCGAGGCGCAGGACATAAACAGCGCCGCTATTACTATGGTGGTCGAGATATTTTTCGCTATCTGCATTTTACGAGAATCACCTGTATAGATGGGACTTACGACTCGTTTTTCTTGAGAGTATCGATAAAATCGCCGGCGTTTTTCGATTTGAGAATCTCCTCGCGCGTGACAGGATTGTTCAGGATTCTCGAAAGTTCTGATAGGATATGAACGTGGTCGCCCGAGCCGTTTTTGGGAGATATCAGCAAGAAGAAAATCCGCGCCGGTTTGCCATCGACAGAATCGAACTCGATACCATCAGGAGAGAGCCCCGCGACCATTTTCGGCGAACTGATATCGTCCATCTTGGCATGCGGGATAGCGATACCGTAACCGACGCCTGTGCTCAGTATCTCCTCGCGTTCGAGAACGGCCGCGAGGATTTCATTTTTGATACGAAGGTTGTAGACCTCGCAGAGCAAATCCACAAGTTCGGTAATAACCGATGGTTTGTTTTCGGATTCGAGCGGTATTTTAACGCCCCTTCGGGGCAAGTAATTGGTAAACATCCTTTTCCTTCGCTATAGAAATTTCAGGCAGCTAAATTACCTACGGAGTCTAGGAATGTCAAGATTTTCTTTCCTCTTTATGTAATATTAATAAAACCGATTTCGGGGAATTATTTAGATTTTCCAGATATACCGTTGACTTTGAGTTATAATTTCCGTATTTTTCCAAGAAATGGAAGACAGAATGCTCGACATTGTGGTAATTCTCGCCGAGAGGTTCCGTCGGGACCGGAAGCTTTTCTCGAATCCGAAAAGTATCCGGGACGAGCTTATAGAAAGAGGATATATGCCGGAGGATATCGACCGAGCGATTCAATGGGCATCGAATAGCCTCGAATACCCGGTCGGCAATTCTACCAGGATTCTATCCGCTTACGAACGCTCGCAGTTTACTTCCGACGGTTGCGGATTGCTCCTTAAGCTCAGAAATCTGGGGCTTTTGAACGACGAGCACCTGGAGCTTATTATCGCCAGGTCCATATTGATGGACGAAGGCCCGATTGACGCCGAGGGTATTCGCTCGATGGCTATGATTTTCCTTTTCGATTTGAAGAATCACGAGAGCGGATTTCCTATCTATCTTGATTCCGGCGGCGGCGACATCGAGAACTGACCGGTCAATAACCAGTGGGATAATATGTATAGAAGGTATAGATGGAGTATGGACGGATACGGCAGGACTCCTGTCGGCAAGGGCGTAATCGGTCTAATTGTCGCATCCGGGATTTGTTTTTTGATGCAAATGGCTTCTCGGCACCTTATCGACGTTTTCGTCCTCGACCCGTCGAGAGCGCTGCCGGAACTCAAGCTTTACCAATTGGTTACCTATATGTTCCTTCACGGCGGCTTCTTTCACCTTTTTATTAATCTATTCGTCCTGTATATGTTTGGTCGGGAACTCGAAGGTTTATGGGGAACCAGCAGGTTCTTATTCTACTATTTTGTCAGCGGCATCGGCGCGGGTCTTGTTACCGCACTACTTTCGCGCTATCCGGTTGTCGGTGCAAGCGGAGCCATTTATGGATTACTTTTGGCTTACGGCGTCCTGTTCCCGAACCGGACAATTTTACTCTGGTTTTTCATCCCGATGAAAGCGAAATATCTGGTAATTCTATTCGCGGTTCTGGAGTTTTTCGCGAGTATGGGTGGTGGGGGCGACGGTATCTCGCATATTACTCACCTTGGCGGTATGGTTTTCGGCGGAGCATTGCTCGCTATCTGGCATCTCGGGGGGACACTCAAGAGAAAACGCAGGATGTCCGTTATTCACGACCTAACCGGCGGACCCGCAAGCCCCGCGAATGTCGACCGTATTCTGGACAAGGTTTTGCGCGAGGGCGTCGAATCGCTGACCGAGGACGAAAAACGAATACTTATCCGAGCGGGAAAATTCTACCAGCGGGATACGCGCAACTAACCAGATGAAAAGCGACGTCCTCTATCTCCCACAACGTGGCCAACATAGCGAAATGGCGGCCTCTCTCGGCGAATTACTTAAAAATATCGAACTACCCTGGGCGAAAAAGAAATCCCGCATCGGAATAAAACTACATTGGGGCGAACCCGGCAATAAGACCTTCCTCCCGCCGGATTACGCACGCGCAGTCGCCGGGGATATACTACGCCGTGGCGCGAAACCTTTTATTTTCGATACTACAACCCTATATCGCGGCGAACGAAAAAACGCGATAGATTCGCTTTGGGTCGCGCATAAGCACGGTTTCGATTACGGCACCACCGGCGCGCCGGTTCTTGTCGCGGACGGCGTCTCTAAGAGGGATACGATAGTAATCCCTGTTCCCGGAAATCCAATCCACCAGAAAACGGTGAAGGTTGCTTCACTTGTGGATTATATCGACGGGATAATCACGCTATCGCATTTTAAGGGGCATATAGCTTCGGGTTTCGGCGGCGTAATCAAAAACATCTCGATGGGTTTCGCATCGAGCGCGACCAAACAGGTGATGCACGGCGATGTGAAGCCGGAACTCGAGCCGGAGAAATGCGATTTATGCGGGACCTGCGCTGAATTCTGTCCGGAAGGCGCGATAACTTTAAGCGATAAACTCCCGATAATAGACCTCGATGCCTGTATCGGTTGCGGCGAATGTATCGCTATGTGTCCGACCTGTGCGTTGCGAATTCAGTGGAATGCGAGACCGCAGGCGTTTGTCGAAAAACTCGCCGAGACCGCCGCCGCAGTCTGCGAACGTACGAGTGGGCGAATGTTGCATATAATAGTGCTGGCGAATATAACCCGCGAATGCGACTGTATGCCCAAAAAGATGGAGCCGTTAGTTCCCAACCTCGGGGTATTGGTTGGTGCCGACCCGATAGCGCTCGACAGCGCGGCCTGCGACCTTTTTAACGGCGCGAAACCGTTTCCCGGCTCGGGTATTATGTTGGGCGCGGAAGATAAGCTCGAAGTCCTTTTCCCGGAAATCCCCTATCGCCGCCAGCTCGAATACGGTGTGGAATTGGGGATGGGTTCGGTGGAATATAATTTAATAAGAATTGGGAATAGGCGTGAATAGCGGGGTTTTCCCCGTGCTTTTCTCCTCGTAAAAAGGGCTTCCTAAAGCGGAAGATGTTGCTTCTAAAATACTTTTCCGAGATTTCAAATTTCACCCCCTAAAAACTATATTGGACATACTAAAACCCGCCGGCCGTGGCGTTTTATGCTGTGAGTAGTGCGCCGGGAGTTGTGAGTCCCGCGCCACACTCTCCGCTCTTTGCTATTTTATATAGAGACATTCGTGCTTTTTTACCGTCTTTGTATCCTTCGCGTTAGAGAGCTATCTCGCTGCATAGGATACAGAATATCGTCTCAATCGAGTTTTTCCCTACGAAAAATCCGCGCCACTTTCCGCCACATACGTGCAACCGCACCGACGGTTTTGAAATGGCTCGACCAGATTGTGCGATAAAGCGTCCCGCCGCCGATAGCGACCATCACGAAATTCGGTAACCACATAGCCAGCCAGGGTGCGATAAAACCGCGGTCGGCGAGTTCCTCACCTCCTATTAAAAACGCCCAGTAGATTACGATAAAACCGAGACCGAGGCCGATGCCGACGCCGAGACCACCTTTGCGCGCCCAAACCCCCACCGGTGCGCCTACCAACAAGAAGAAAACGCATGCGAAAGGTAATGTTATCTTTTTATGGATTTCGACGCTATATTTGCGAATATAACGACGGTGTGCTTTGACTGTATTCATCTGGCTTTTTATTGCGTGGAGTGTCGATTCGACACGTTTTCGAATCGAGCGGTATATCATAGACGGGTCGGACGGAGTGTTTTTTCCGGACGGGATAAACGCGGCGCGAAAGGCTTTGTCCGAAAACTCCACGATATTATCCATCGAGCGCGCGATTGCTGAATCTTTCGCGGCGATTCTCTCTTTCATATCCTCGATTGTGAGTTCGCGGTCGCCGCGATGGCCGCTGTCGCGTCTCTGGAGCTTAAAGCCCAGGTCGCTGAACCGGATGGTCTGCCTGTCGAAATTTACCCGTGTGTGTTTGCTGGGGTCCTGCTCGTCGATTTCGTGGATAACGCCGTCGTAAAGCTCGAGAATCAGCACATCGCTATTTTCGGAATAACTCATCTTGCCATATTCGGCCTGCACGATTCTCGGGATACGGCGGTCCTGCTGGTCGTAAATAGTTATTCCCCGGAGTTCGTTCGTTTTCTCTTCGACTTCTTCGATATAGAGGCCGACGCCCGGGAAATCGTCGATAAAAACCCTTTCTTTAATCGCGAGCGCCGGTTTTTTTCGTTTAATATCCCCCATCAGCATCTTTGCCTCGTAGTTGGCTTCAGGGAGAACGGAATTAGAAAAGAAAATCATAAAAACGGATAGGATAAGCGCGACCCCGAGCGGAAGAAACATCAGGCGAACGAGCGGTATTCCCGAGCTGACCGCGGCGATAATCTCGCGGTCTTCGGCGAGCCTCCCAAAGGCCATCAATCCGGCGATTAGGCAGGTCATCGGCACCGCGAGAGCGAGCATCCACGCGAGGTTTAACGAAAATAATTTCAAAACGATAAGCGGTTCTACACCTTTGGCGATAATCAGGTTCAGAATATCGAGGATAAAGTCCATAACCAGAACGAACATAATTATCGCCAACCCGCCGATAAACGGCATCAGGTGCTCGCGAAGGATGTATTTAGAGAGTATTTTCACCAGAATGAGGGCAGTTACGTTCGGTTCCTAAGTGCATAATTCTTTGACGCCGCTAAACGTTTTGCGATGTATCGGGCAGGGGCCGAGGGTTCTGATAGCTTCTTTATGCTTCCGGGTCGGATAGCCGGAATTTTGAGAAAAGCCGTAACCCGGGTAGTGAGTATCGAAATATGTCATCAGGTTATCTCGCGAAACCTTCGCCACAATACTAGCCGCCGATATCGCAAGGTGCTTGCCATCCCCGCCGATTATGGTTTTTTGAGGGATTTTCGTAAATGGAATCCGCCGATTGCCGTCGATTAAAAGCATCTGCGGTTTCGTTTCGAGCGAGGATGCCGCTCGCGCCATAGCGAGAAGCGAGGCGTTCAAGATGTTGATTCTGTCGATTTCGGACGGTGTTACCCACCCTACAGAAACGGCCACGGCTTTCGTTAGTATATAATCGAAAAGCTCCCGCCTTAATTTATTATGCAGGAGCTTCGAGTCGTTTATATATTCGGGGACTTCCTTATAATCCCATATAACCGCGGCGGCCACTACGGGGCCCGCGAGCGGTCCGCGTCCCGCTTCATCCACCCCGGCGAATCTATAACCTTTGCGAAGAAGCTCTTTTTCCAGGTTAGAAAAGCCAACGCCGATTAGCCTCCGTGGTGAAGCCATCTCACTTTTTTGCTCTCTTTTCTTTAACTTTAGCGGCCTTGCCCTTTTTCTTGCGGAGATAATATAGTTTAGCTCTACGGACCTTACCGTGCTTAATAATCTCTATTTTCGTAACGTTAGGCGAATGGATAGGAAAAACTCTTTCGACACCGACTCCGCCGGAGACCTTGCGAACGGTCATCGTCTCGGTCGAGCCGCTGCCTTTCCGGCTGAGGACTATCCCCTGAAAAGCTTGGACACGTTCCTTGTCCCCTTCTTTAATGCGAACATGGACCTTAACCGTGTCGCCCGGACCAAACTCGGGCAATTCCTTAATTTGCGATGCGGTTACGTTTCTGATTATTGCGTCGGACATTTTAATCTCCTCCTCCTATGATAAAAGCCTACTTTTCTTTATTCTAGATTTTATTCCAACGTCTAAGCTCACCTGCCGTTATAGAGCGCCAGCGGAATAGCAGTCAGGTGGGGCGTTTATTATGTGTTTATGTCACTTATATCTATTAATTCGTATTCAGGCTTAGGAGTAAAAAGGTCTCCTTTTAATGTCTCTATTTTCTTGATAGTTGCTTTTATTGCATGTTCTGATTTATCTATACCAATCCACTTTCTACCAAGTAAATGAGCAGATTTTAATGTAGTTCCTGATCCACAGAAGCAATCTAATACAATACTTTTACGATTGGACGATGTTTTGATAATTAAATCTAACATATCAGAATTCTTTTCTGTTGGATACGTTGGATATTGTGGGTCTTTAAACTCCCAAATATCCTGAACTCTTTTACCTTCTCTTTCATCGGCAAAAATAATCTTTCTTGGGTTACCCGTCTTTGACCATTCAATAAGCCCTTCTTTATCCCATTGTTCAAGTGTTTCTACATCTGTTCTCCAATGTCTTCCTTTAGGAGGTAGCATTCCTTTAAACGGTTGGTTAGATTTACCGTTTTCCGTTTCACCTGGAGCATGTATGGGAACCGTTGTATATCTTCTTCCCTTTTCTATTTTTGGAAATAGTTTTTTTAAGTCATCTTCAGAGTATTTTTCTCTAGGTTCATTCCAAATCGGTTCCTGTGATTTTGTATAAAATAGAATAAGGTCTTTAATATTGCCATATCCTATTCTATTAAAGTTTTTAGGGTTACATTTTATTCTTGTTATATCATTACGGAAATTTTCTATCCCAAATACTTCATCCATCATTACTTTTACATAATGTCCAATCTTATAATCAATATGAAGATAAATTGACCCTTTATCTGTTAGCAACTCTTTTATTAACAGCAATCTTTGTCTTAAAAATTCGATAAAATCTTCTCCTATTAATTTATCAGAGTAAGCAATATCTCCATTTCGTGAATTACTTATTGTTGACGCTCTGCCATCAGTAATTGTAAAATTTCCATTTGTTGCAAATGGAGGGTCAATATACACTAAATCTATCTTTCCTTTTAAGTTTCTGGTGCTTAAAAGATATTTAAGACCTTCAATATTATCGCCTTTTATTATTATATTTTTCATTATTTAAGAACCTATAATTGGTAAAGGAATTCACGCAGAACTAAAGCACTCATGATATTATAATCTTGTAATTCTTCAGTTATTCTGCGATACATTTTATTTCTACCCTCAATATAGAGTACACCATCTAATATTGCAACTTTAATTGCGTCAACATCTGTTGTTACTGTACTGACAGCATCGTTAAATTGGGCATTTTGATGCCCGCCAAAATCTGTTAAGAACTTTGCCTCCCCAATAACATATTGATTGTTGAATCTTGCCACAAAATCCAACCCTTTTTTATGATTATAGCCAAGATGCTCTCTTGCAAACCGCATCATCTCTGCATCTCCAGCATCTAATATGGCATTCTCATCAGAATTTATAAATTGTTCAAAAGGAATAGGCCTCACTCCAAGTACACCTCTATTCAACCATCTTCTAAATAATGGACCAATTTGTCTATTTGTTTCTTTTGGTTCTGAACATCTCTCATAAATTTTTTCTAATCCCATTTCATAAAGGCGCCCGCATAATCTATTAACAGTTTGTGGATTTCTTTCTATTGCCGATTTGTCTCGTTTTAAATATGCAACATAGGAATCCTTGATTGGAAATAAATCAAACCTTAACAGTGTTTTTAGAAGTTCGATATTATTTTGACTATTGAAGTATTCCTCAACAGATTCCCATAATTCGTCATCAATATCTCTTATTCCTTCTGGAATAGTAGGATACACACTAAATAATTCGTCTAAGTAGTTTCTTTGATTAGCAAACTCAATACTTAATTGTGTCCAATAGTTCATAAATTTCTCCATTTGTTTTTACACACAATTCTTTATATTTAACATTATCGGTAAATTCCTGCTAAATGTCAAGTCCGAGTAGAGAATTTTAATAGTATATTTCTGACCGTTTTTAAAGGGGGTATTTTCGCTTTCATTATTTGGACTTACTACCGAATAAGAAGAACCTTCGCGCCGCGACTTTGCGCGACGGAAACAGGTCTTATATAATATACGCCCGAAGGAAGATTTTCGGCCTTAAATGTGAATTTATATGTTCCCGGTGATAACCGTCCGCCAAAGGGCGTAGAAACGATTCTACCGGTTATATCGAAAATATCTAACTCGATTTGCATCTCGTTCTTCGCGGAGACGCGAATTTCTATCGAAACCGTTTCGTTAAAGGGATTCGGCCAGACACGGTCAACAGAGATTTCGTCTGGCACCGTTTTATATTCTTCGATAGAACCTCCGGTTCCGAGCGGCATCCAGATTTTCAGAGTGGTAATATAGGAAGCGCTTTCCGATGTTAAACGAACCGGAACCTCGATAAGGCTGTCTGTGGGCGAATAGACGGCTGTGCTACACAAAATCACGCTAGAACCGTTATATAGTCTATCTCCAGCCGGTATATCTCCAAGTAGAATCGGTGTGGCGCCCGGATACGCGAAAGGTGTCGCTATTACTTCGGCCTCAACTCCTGGGGCATCAGCACCACCGCCGTTTTCTATGCGCATCCTTATTCCGACCAACTCCCCCGGCTCGATTATCCCGTTGTCGTTGCCGAACGAATCGTCGAAAGAAAGGCTGTCGAGTAGGTAAAGCCAAGGGGAAGTGGAAGACATAGCTCCCCCCAACGGGATACTTATATCGAAAGTATCATAATATTCGTAGGTTATACACCCGCCAGCAAGAACGAGTGAGAAATCCAACAGGCTTCCGGGGACAAGCTCGGGTGAGACGCTTATATTAAAACCGGGAGAAAGCGACCGGGCGGAAACCGCCGGGAAAGCATATATATCGTTGTAGTCGAGGGTAATAATAACGCTGTCTTCGTCTGTAGATAGGATTCCGACGACGTATTCCGCTGCGGCAAACGTATTATTGTGCAAATCGATACATATATCCGCGACCTCGCCAACATCGAGAACCCCGTTGTCATTGCCATAGGGATAAAAATCGTGGATACAAACGGAATCTATACCTGCAGAAAACCGATGGATGCCGGCTACGGGCTGGAAGGCTTTTAGCCACGGACCGTCCGGGTGACCGCTAATAAGAATTGAAAAAAAGACCGTATCGACCGAGGGAAAATCCTCCGGGACAACAAAACGCACCTCGTCACCCTCTATTGTATCCCATGTCGCCGCCGCCGGGAAGTCCGAAAGCGAATCGAGCCAGATTACAGGCACACTACAACCGACTTTACCCGTCAGTGTCGTGGCCGTATCCATCCCGAGATTCACAATGCGCGGATAAAAGCTATAAGTTTCGCCGGGGTTTATCAGACTATCGCCGTTGCCGGCTATCTCATTATAGCATATAGGCGCGGAATATATCACGACTCCGGAAACGATAACGTCGATGGTGTCAACAAATGGATGCAGATTCGGTCCGGTTACGACTAAGATTATTTTCCGCGACGGGTCTGGAAAGACGTCTATATCGATAGAGGCATCGCCCGCCGGATTCGTAATCGCGAAAGACATCGTGCTGTCCTGTGTTATCGCGACTCTCGCGTTTTCGACCGGAACACCACCGGCAAAAACGGTAACGGGCACGGTGCAAAATCCCGCCGGTAAAGCGGACGGATATGTAACTTCGGGATATTGTATCGGCGCCGTCCAGGCGAGCATTTCCGGGCTACCTATCAGGTTCGCCGTTTTATATTCGTAAACGGCTCTCGAGGAGCCTCCGAATTCCGCCCACATCTCGTTCTTTCCGTATGTGTGCGCAGCGGCGAGTTCGTTCAGGCCGACCTCGAGAAGCCCCTCGGAAATATGTTTCGAGAGGGAGGACCGTTCTAGAGAATATACGCTTACAACGGACTGCCCGAACCAAGCTACCGAACCGCGAGGATTGGCAACCGACCCGGCGCGTGTGCTTAGTTCGCATATATTGTCATCGCCGGCGTGGAACCTGCCGGTTACGCAGGTTATCGAGTTCGTTACGGGGCATTTGCGTCCGGTGTTAAGGTTATATAGGTTTGTAAACGGATAATACCAATCGGGAAAGGCCTGGCCACGATAGACGACATAGCTGCAACCCGCCTGAATGTATGGCAAAACGTCGCTACTCGTATGCCCCAGGGAATCCCTGAAAACCGGCGCCGATATAAAACCGTTCGCAAGGGATTGTTCCATTGCATATATCACGGCCGCCGCGTAAGAGGAATCGACAGGCCCATACGGCGGGCCGTCCTCGTTGACCACCCCTACCGCACGCACCCACCAACTATCGGCCATATCCGGTTGCATCTCGAAATTTAAGTGCTTTCTTACGAGAATATCGACGTGACTATCGGTATCGCACGACATTCTCCCCGGGAAAATATCCGGAAATTGGTCGACACCGTCAACACAACCGTAGTAGTTATCCCCCGTTCCGTAGTCGCCCCACTCGTAAGTCGGTATCTGGTCCGAATCACCTATAAACAGCAAATAAACCGGTGGAATCGCCCATGTGTCGTAAGCGGTCTGGATATACGATTTAATACTCGCCAGACTGGTCCCGGTAACGCTCGTTGGGACCACTATCGTCGGGATACCTTTCAGAAGTTTCCACTCTATCCAGGGTTGGACCGCATAGACAAAACCATCGTAGGCGATAACCAGCAATTCCGCACCGTCATCCGGGTCCCATTCGGTCGCTGAATATGTCGCCCGGTTGGGAATAGCGGCGTCTGGGTTTACGAGCGTGGCGCGATACAACCGCTCGAAAGCGGGATGGTAAAGCCTTCTATCGCACGCTGTTCCCTCCCCACCCGTATGATTAACGACGATTTCCGCGTTTCGCATAAATCTGATGCCGCGGTTAGGGTCATATTCCACTGGTATCAGGTCTATGGCCGCTATCTCTACCCCGCGAATTGTGAACGAACCAATAAATTCGGCACCGCCGCCGAAGGACCGAGAATACAATTGCTTATCGATATCAGGGGAATCGCCCGGATAGTTCGTTATCGAACCGACCGGTGCAGGTAGGATATCGACCCAATCCGACCAGTCGATATCGACAAGGTCGACCGAAATATCCGAACCGCGAGGTATCGCTACTCTATAAACTCGCCCACAAAGACACGGGGCTCCCGGTTTTCCACGGTAACCGAAACCGTCGAGACCGAGGCGAAAATAGCCTTTGCCCATCTCATCTATCGAAGGTTCCGACAATTCGACCGAGAATCGCGTGAATTCTGAATTGTCGGCGATAAGATGTGCGTTGTCGAGACCGACCGTCGCCCCGGCGAGGATAATCAGGATAATATAAAGTGATATTTTCATGGACATTTAAAGAAATAAATACATCATACATAATACTACGTAATCTCAGGCATAAGGTCAAATCAATTCGTTCTCTTGCCCAGATTTTTTAGTCCGCCGTTTTATATGAAACAGACTTGAATATCTAGATTTAATTTGTATTTTATGTCCGTGAATAATGATTTCGATATTGTAGTCGTCGGTGGAGGTCACGCCGGCGTCGAGGCTGCAGTCGCTGGCGCGCGATTCGGTTTTAAGATTGCCCTCGTTACTTTCCGCCGAAGCGCTATCGGCCGGATGAGTTGTAATCCGGCTACCGGGGGGCTGGCAAAAAGCCAGGTAGTCCGCGAGGTCGATGCCCTCGGAGGAATAATGGGAATCTGCGCCGACGAAACGGCGATACAATACAGAACCCTAAACAAAAAGAAGGGTGCCGCCGTCAGAGCGACCCGATGCCAGAACGACAGAGCATCTTACGAAAAGGCTGTTCAGAGTAGACTCGGGGAATTCCCCGATATCACGGTTGTTGAGGGTGAAGCCTCGTCGATTTTGACCCGCAAGGGAAAGGTCGAGGCCGTATTATTGACAGATAGCTCGCGGATAGATTGCTGCGCGGCGATAATCGCCACGGGGACGTTTCTCGGCGGGAAAATATTCACAGGCCGCGATGAAAGACTCTCCGGCAGGCGGGGCGAACCGCCGGCTATGGAACTTTCCAAGTGGCTCGAATCGGCGGGCATAAAACTGCTTCGTTTCAAAACCGGGACGCCGCCGAGAATATCGACGAAAAACGTCGATTACGATTCCCTAGTCATTCAACCCGGCGAGGACGATTATCGGCCGTTCTCTATATTCACCGAAAACCGCCTATCTATCGAAAGACAATTTCCCTGCTGGATAACCTACACTACCGAAAAAAGTTGCGATATAATACGTAAGAATATCGAGCTTTGCCCGATGTTCGACGGCAGAATCGCCGGAACCGGCCCGCGATATTGCCCATCTCTCGAGGTCAAAGTAGTGCGCTTCACAGATAGAACGAACCATACTGTTTTCCTCGAACCCGAAGGAATAAATGTGCCCGAACTTTATGTCAACGGGGTTTCTATGAGTGTGCCAGCAGACATCCAGGAAAAGGTTCTGCACACTATTCCGGGTCTCGAGAATTGCATTATGACAAAGCCCGGTTACGCGGTAGAATACGACTGTATAGACCCGCGCCAGCTCGATAAGACACTCGAATACCGGGAAATAGAAAACCTGTATTTTGCCGGGCAGGTCAATGGAACCAGCGGCTATGAAGAAGCCGCCGGTCAGGGGGTTTACGCCGGAATAAACGCGGCACTTAAACTTAAAGGCGAAAAACCGTTTACACTCGAACGAAAAGAAGCTTATATAGCAGTAATGATAGACGACTTTCTTACCCGGGGGGTCGACGAACCATATAGACTGTTCACATCCCGCGCGGAAAACCGTCTTAGGCTTCGCGAGGACAACGCAATCCGAAGAATGCTTCCATATTCAGAAAGATACAGGCTGTTACCGGAAGATAAAATCGAGAAATACAATCGGTATATCGATATTTACTGGGAAGAGATGAGGCGTCTTTCGAAAATAAACGTATCGAAGCGGTTTGCGCGACATTTATCCGGGCCGGGTAGACCGACCGGAGAAAGATATCTGAAAATACCGGGCGCGAAATACGAGGATTTGGTAAATGACGGAGTCGGGAACATATCTTTACCCGAGGAGGTTATCGAATGGCTCGAGGTCGATATAGCATACGATGGTTTTATTCGTCGCGAGGACGCACGCGCGGAAAGGACCGAAAATATATTGAGGATTCGGATACCGGAGAGGTTCGATTTTAATAAAGTTCATTCTCTTTCTACGGAAGCGCTGGAAAAGTTGAATGCACGAAGACCCGTGACCCTTGCGGAGGCTTCTGAGATACCCGGAATAACGCCGGCGGATATATTTACTCTTTTTGCGGCGATACGAAAGTCTAATGTTTCACGTGAAACAATTATATAGATGATTGAGAAACAGGTAGAATTTCTTTTCGAGACTGCACAAAAACACGTTTTTGAATTCCCAAAAGAAGCGCGGGGCAGATTTTTGCTTTACGGTTCTCTTATCCGAAAAACCACAAGCAGCTTTAATTTAGTATCGAAAAACGAAATCGAACGGCTTGGTCGCCGTCATTTTCTCGACTCTCTATCCCCGCTATTATTCGGTATAATTAAGCCTCCTGCGAAACTGCTGGACATAGGCTCCGGCGCCGGATTGCCCGGTATCCCTCTCGCTATAGCTGAACCGGGTTTAGAGATTAGTATGCTCGAATCCGTCTCAAAAAAAGCCCGTTTTATCGACAGGGCAATAAAAGAAATCGGCCTGCGAAACGCCGAGATTCTCGCTATCAGACTGGAAAAGCTCCCTCAAAATCCGATATTCGAATACTGCACCGCCCGCGCTGTCTCATCGATTGAAAAACTTCTTCCCAGTATATATCCGCATTTGAAAACGCGCGGGAAAGCTATATTTTTCAAGGGGCAAAATCCTGAACGGGAAATAGAAAAAGCTCGAATAATATCGGAAGAAATAGGCTTTCAAAACCCAACAGTATTCAAACTCCCCGACGATTTATCGCCCTGTAATCGCACCCTCGTAGTCTATGAAAAGACTTAAAGCTGTCTATCGGGACGGTCGTCTATTTGCTGAGATTTAGCACCCGAAAGCAACTCCCGGTTTTTCCAGAAATAGTCTATTCCGGTAATCCAGGCCAGAGCGAAAACGACAATAAGCGACGCAGTTCCCAACCAGAAACCCTCTACGCGACCCCCAAAAGCTATATAGGAAATTATGCCTATCAGACTAACTAATTCAAAAATGGTTTTTGCTTTAGCCATTCTACTCGGAAGAATGCGGCGTCCGCGATTTAATCCCCAGAACCTGAAACTCGTTACCACAACATCGCGCACGATTATCCCGATAACCGGCCATATATCCGTAAAGCCGGTCGCTGCCACGGCCGCGAGCGCAAATCCCGAAAGCAATTTGTCCGCTACCGGGTCTGCGAACTGGCCGAAACCGGTAACAACCTTATGTCTTCGAGCAAAAAAACCGTCGAGCCAGTCTGTTAGCGCGCCGACCAGGAACAAACCAAGGCCTACTTTTAGCCAGATACCGCCGTTATTTAACGATAAAAAAACGAGCGGGGCTAAAATAATCCTTACAACGGTTAGCGCGTTGGGGAAGTTCATATTTCTTCGCCGAAGCCCTCGGCAAAAAGCTTTTCGATAGCCTCTACGGCCTTTTTCTCATCGGGGCCATCGACCTCCAAAAGCAGAACCGTGCCTTTTGCCGCAGCTAATATCAAAACACCCATAATGCTCTTTGCATCCACCGTTAGTTCGTCTTTCTTAATCGTTATTCGGGAACGAAAACGGGCCGCTGTATGGACAAGCATAGTAGCCGGACGCGCGTGTAGGCCGAGCTTGTTGACTACACGTATCTCCTTCGTAATCATGCGGCTATCCCTTTAGACATTTCTGGCATAAAACATACCGGGTAATCTCTTTATCAGGTCGCGCATCTCCAGTTCCGTCAGCGTCGACATAACGTGCTGGGTGTCCATATTAGTTTCGCGGGCGATAACATCGATATGTTTCGGCTCGTAATCCAGAGCCTCGAAAAGGACTTTTAATACTCCGTCGAGACCCTTAGCGATATCTAACGCCTTTCTCCGAGCCTCTTTCGCAAGTTCGGGGACCCCGAGCGATTGGATAATTTGCGATGGTTCGGTTACTGGAATCGCGCCTTGTTGAATAAGCATATTAGTGCCGTCGGACGTCGGTCTGTCGACAGGCCCGGGTAACGCAAAGACTTCTCTGCCCTGGTTCGCGGCGAATTCTGCCGTTATCAAAGCGCCGCTGCTCTTACCCCCCTCTATTACGAGCACACCGAGCGATATACCGCTGATAATCCTGTTTCGCCTCGGGAAATTATGCCCGATAGGTTGTGTTCCCATAGGCAATTCACTGATAACCGCGCCGGTCTCGATAATGCTCTCATATAGTTTTGTATGCATCATCGGGTAAACCACATCGACACCGCAGCCGAGCACCGCAATGGTTCTTCCGCCTGCTTTCACCGCCGCCTCCTGCGCTTCTGCGTCGATACCCATCGCCATACCGGAGACTACCGTAATATTCTGTTCGACAAGGTATTTTGCGAAACGCCTGGCCTGGTCTATCCCGTAGCGTGTCGCCCTCCGTGTTCCTACAATCCCTACGGCGACATCATCTAGAGGCTGCAGTTTGCCCTTAACGTATAGAACCGTCGGTGGGTCGAAAATAGAACGAAGTAATTTCGGGTATTCTTTATCTAACGGTGTAACTATCGTTACATTTTCGCGCTCGATTAAATCTATTTCATTTTGTATGAATTCGTCTTTTTCGGGTTCATACGCAAGTATCCCATTGACCGCGCTCGGCGGTATAAATTGCCCTAAAGAGGCTCTGTCTTGCCGAAAAACAGATTTCGCGTCGCCAAAACGCTCCAGAAGCGTTTTAGCGGTAACGGCGCCGATGTGCGGCGCTCGTGTCAGGGCGAGGTGCCAGAATATTCTCTGCTTTTCAGCAGGGTCCATTTCTCTCTATCATATTATTTTCGAGTAGTTTTCGATAAACAGAATCGAGGAGTTCTTGTAATCCCTCACCCGTAACGGCGCTTATTAAAAAGGCGTCTTTGCCGAGAATGTCAAGCCAATTTACGTTCTGGTCGACCGAGTCGAGCTTTGTCCCGACAACGAGTCGCTGCTTTTTCGAGAGAATTCCATCGGCATAGCTGTCGAGTTCACTTTCCAGCATCTTCAATCCCTCCGCCGGATTATCATTAAGGTCCACCAATAGCAATATCAAGCGTGTTCTCTCGATATGTCTTAAGAATTCGAGACCGAGCCCCTTTCCCTCGTGCGCACCTTCGATAAGCCCCGGTATATCACAGACAACGAACCGCCTTTCAGGGTCGAGTTCCACAATGCCGAGGTTCGGTTCTTTCGTTGTGAACGGGAACGGCGCGATTTTCGGGCGCGCTTTACTAATCCGCGATAAAAGCGTCGATTTGCCGGCGTTTGGCGCTCCGGCGAATCCGACATCCGCTATAAGTTTCAATTCGAGGATAACCTCGCGTTCCTCTCCCGGTTCACCGGCCGTAGCCTTTCTCGGGGCCTGGTCTCGCGAAGTCGCAAAAGATGCGTTTCCTCTGCCTCCACGCCCTCCTCTGGCTATAACGAACCTTCCCTCGGTAAGGTCTGCGAGAATTTCTCCTGTTTCGGCTCTTTTAACTATAGTTCCGGGCGGAACATCGATTATTTTGTTTTTTCCGTCGGCGCCGGTTTTATTGCCTCCCTCTCCGGGTTTGCCATTTCCGGCTTTATATTTATGAACATAATAGAAATCGAGAAGGGTCGACATATTCCTATCGACCCTGAATACAACATCGCCTCCTTTACCGCCATTTCCCCCAGCTGGACCTCCCCGAGGCACATATTTTTCCCGCCTGAATGCAACGCATCCGTCTCCGCCTTTGCCGGCGATAACCTTTATCTCGACCCTGTCGATAAACACTAAATCCTGCGACCTTTAAGCGAAACCTCGAGCAATCGGGCCAATCTGTCTGGAGACAGATTCCTACGTAGGTGCCCGCGAACGGCAAGGGAAATTGCGCCCGTCTCCTCGGAAACCAGAACAACCAACGCATCCGTTTCTTCCGAAAGCCCCACCCCCGCGCGGTGACGCATTCCGAGAATACGCTGGTAGCGGGGGTTGGACGTCAGCGGAAGCTCGCATCCCGCGGAGACAATCCTGTCGTTTTCTATTATAACAGCACCGTCGTGAAGAGGGGTATGTGGAGTAAAGAGCGTAACCAACAGTTCTGCGCTCAGTTCCGCGTTAACTTTCTTTCCTGTTTCCATATAACTTTTAAGACCGACCTCGCGTTTAATAACGATTATAGCCCCGACGCTCGCTTCGGACAATAATCCCACAGCTTCTACGACCTCGGCAACAGTTTCCGTTCCCTCTGCGGACAGAAATTTTCGAAACAAAGGAGTATTGCCGAGTCTCGTCAGAACGTTCCTTAATTCCGGTTGAAAAACCACGAGAAATGCGATAAGCCAGACCGTCCCGAGGCGCATTATAAGCCATTTCAATGAATTCATGCTGAGCCACGTCGAAAGAAAAACCAGAAAGAGTATCAACCCAAGGCCGACAAGCATTGTAACGGCACGCGTGCCGCGCATAAGCATTATAAATTGATAAACGATAAACGCTACTATCAATATATCGAGAACATCGACAATACCAAATTCCATAAACACTATCTTAAAAAGTGTCATCCTACAACCGCCGGTTTATAATCATCTTTATAATTCACAATCTCGGCCAGAACATCGAGCATCTGACGGGTAGCCGCGACATCGTGAACACGCAATATATCTACACCGCAAATCGCGGCCCAGGCGAATGTCGCCAGACTGCCGAAAAGCCTTTTCTCGGGGGAAACGCCGCCGAGTATCGCGCCGATAAAGGCTTTACGCGAAGTCCCCAAAACTACTTTATGTCCAGAATTGCAAAACCTTTCGAGATTATGAAGGATGTCGAGGTTGTCGTCGATAGGCTTCCCACGCCTTTTGCCAAAACCTATTCCCGGGTCTATCCAGATATTCTCTTTGCGGATGCCGTTACTTATTGCATAATCGGCTCTCTCCTCGAGAAAACCTTTTATCTCGCCTATAGTGTCTTCGTAATATGGTTTATCCTGCATATTTCTGGGATTGCCTTTCATATGCATAATAACAACGGGACACCCTCGTTCGGCAATTAACGGAGCCATTTCGGCGTCGAAACGCAACGCCGATATATCGTTGACTACACTCGCACCGGCATCCAGTGCCGCGCGGGCGACTTCGGCCTTATAGGTGTCTATCGAAATCGGCACCTGCGGATTTTTAGCGAGACCTTCGATAACCGGTAATACACGCATCAGTTCAGCTTCTACGGAAAGCGGTTCTGCTCCGGGGCGCGTAGATTCGCCACCGACATCTATATAGTCCGCGCCATCTTCGACAAGCCTTAGTCCATGTTCTATTGCTGCGGAAGCGTCGAAAAATCTGCCGCCGTCCGAAAAACTATCGGGAGTAACATTAACAACCCCCATCAATTCTGTATTTGAAGGATTATGCATCTCCATCTGTTCTGGGCAATGGGTAAATAAACTAGAAGGATTCGCTTAACCAGAACCTATCCAATAGGTTCTGGTGTAGGTTTTGTGCCGATAGCCGGGCTTACGCTCTCCTCTTCGGCGTCCGTCCTGGTCTCGAGCGCTTCTTCCACTTTAACGTTTCGTTGTTCTATCGCCCGGGTGACAGGTTTGCCCTCGAGAACAAGGTCTATCTCTTCGCCGGACAGCGATTCGTATTCGAGCAATCCTTTAGCGAGCAGGTGTAATTTATCTATATTTTCAGAGAGTATTTTCTTTGCCTGCTCGAGCGCACCCTCAACAAGAGAAGCCACTTCTTCGTCGATTAAACGTTTGACCTCGTCTGAATGACTCGAATGTCTCGTAATTAATTCTTTCCCGAGAAAAACCTCGTCCCCTTTGGTCGTGAAATCCAGCGGGCCCAGTTTTTCGCTCATTCCCCATTCACAAACCATTTTGCGCGCTATATTCGTCGCCGATTCTATATCCGAATTGGCATTTGTCGTCGGGTCGTCGAAGATGAGCATCTCGGCGGCTCTCCCACCAAGGTGATGCACAAGCACCGTTTTCAAATAGCTTTTCGTATATATATATCGGTCCTTTTTGGGAATAAATGCGGTCAAACCTAGTGCCATCCCGCGCGGTATTATTGTTACTTTGTGAACAGGGTCACCACCCGGCAAGAGTTTAGCTATCAATGCGTGACCGGCTTCGTGGTAGGCCGAAACCTTCTTCTCCTCGGGTGAAATCACGAGGCTTCGCCTTTCGGCACCCATCATAACCTTATCGCCGGCGCGTTCGAAATCATTCATATCGACTTCGTCTTTAGAATCGCGTGCGGCAAGTAAAGCAGCCTCGTTGACGATATTAGCCAGGTCTGCGCCGGAAAGGCCGGCAGTTCCTTGGGCTATCGTTGCCAAATTGACGTCCTTTGCAAGCGGGATACCGCGTGTGTGAACCCTGAGTATGCCCTCGCGTCCTTTCACATCCGGTAGATTGATAACCACCCGGCGGTCGAATCTACCGGCGCGCAATAGAGCCGGGTCGAGGACGTCCGGGCGGTTGGTCGCCGCGAGAACGATAACCCCCACGTTAGCGTCGAAACCATCCATCTCGACCAATATCTGGTTTAACGTCTGCTCTCTCTCGTCGTGCCCTCCGCCCAGACCTGTGCCGCGCTGACGTCCTACCGCGTCTATTTCGTCCACGAATACGATACACGGTGCGTTAGCTTTCGCATTATCGAAAAGGTCGCGCACCCGGCTCGCGCCGACGCCGACGAACATCTCGACAAAATCGCTTCCCGACACACTAAAGAAAGGAACCCCGGCCTCGCCGGAAACCGCTTTTGCGAGAAGGGTCTTCCCCGTTCCGGGAGGGCCGAGAAGAAGTACTCCTTTGGGTATCTTACCGCCGAGCTTGGAAAAATGTTTCGGGTTCTTTAAAAACTCGATAACCTCACTCAATTCCTGTTTCGCTTCCTCGCAATCGGCGACATCCTCGAAAGTAACGCGGGCGCGGTCGGGGGTTATCCGTTTCGCTCTGGATTTTCCAAAGGAAAACAATCCTTTTTGATTCCCCTGGAATTTATAGATAAGAAGGAAATAGAAAAGCGGAATAAGCAGCCACGGTAGAATCGAGATAACTATAGAAAACCAACCTGAACTTTTCTCCTTAGCCAGAATCTTGACATCGTTCTCGCGGAGTAAGGTTACCAGTTCGGGGTCCTCGAACGGAATAAAAAGCTCGAATTTAGGGTATCGGCCTTTTCCTCTACCCGTAGAAACCACCTTTGGAGCGACGAATTCCCCCTCGACTTTTTTTTCGATAAAGGTAACCTCGGAAATATTGCCTTTCTCTGCCTCGGATATGAATTCCGAGTAGCTCAGTTTAAGCACCGGGCTCCGTTCGCCGTAAAATAATTGCGAAAAAGTCAAAGCCGCAGCCAGAAGTAAAAGCCAGATAGCGATAGCCATACTTCTGGGTTTCCAGTTGCGTTTCGGCGTCGGTATTTTCTTACCCGTTTTATCCATATCCTGTTTTGATTTTATCGAAGAACTCGATATTAATAGTTACTACATTACATATTCCTCATTTTCCATTTTTTCTTTGCAATCCACGCAGTAAGGAGTATAGGGTATCGCGCGTAGCCGCTCGAACGGAATTTTCTCTCCGCATTCTACGCAAAGGCCGTAGGTTCCTTTATCGATACGAGCAAGCGCGTCATCGATAAGCGATAGAATCTCATTCTCGGTCGAGGCGAGAACATAAGCTTTCTCATATTCGGCGGTCTCGGCACCCATATCGGCGGGGTGTGTCGTAAAACTCGAAACCTCCCCTGTTGTTTCCTTGCGGTTCTTGTGTAGCATATTGCTCTCGAATCGACCGATTTCGCCTTCGATTTCCTCCCTTAAAACCATAAGCATTTTTTTGAATCTTTGCAGTTCCCTTGTTCTCATATCCTTCCCCGTTTTTATTGATTTATTTTTAAATTATAATCTTTTATTGGGCATTATTCAAGCCCTATTTAGGCGCATTATATTCTCCGAACCGATATAACAGTTTCGTTTTCGTCTATAACCCAGTTTTTAGTGAACTCTGCGTCCTTTAACTGTTCGAGTTTCAGCTCGACCGCAAGAACCTCGTTCCTTATCCATCCGGAATGCGTCTCTATCGCGGTGGCAATCTCTTCGGCGGTCTCGATACCGACCGCTATCCGGTCGGTTACACCGAAACCGGCTTGCTTACGGGTGTTCTGAATCCTATTGACCAGCTCGCGGGCGAGGCCCTCGGCGATAAGTTCCTCTGTAAGAGCCGTATCCAGAGCCACCGCGAGGTCGTCGTCGAAAGCCACCGAAAGGCCTTTAATAGACGTTGTTTCAGTAATAAGGTCATTCTCTATATCGAGAAATGTCTTTTCGCCCGCTATCGTAATTTCGAGAGTCCCGGTTTTGACCGCTTTCTCTATAGTATCCGAGGGCAAACCCGCCAGCACTTCGCCTAATTCCTTTATATATTTACCGAAGCGTGGTCCGAGCACTTTATAATCCGGTTTTACCGAGTAACTGAAAAGATTTCCCCGCTTCGCCGATTCGACCGCTTTCACATTAAGTTCTTTTTTGATAAGTTCGGTCGCCCAACCCGGAAGCTTCTCGCCGCTATCTTCAGATATAATAAGTCTGCTCAAAGGCTGACGGATTTTGAGGTTCGCTTCCTGCCTCGCGTTTCGCCCCATAGTAACCACTCGTTCGGCGAAAGCCATCTCCTTCTCGAGGTCGATATCGATATTCGATTCGTCCGCCGAGGGAAACTCGGTTAGATGAACGCTTTGAACAACGTTTTCGAGATTCTCGTTAAGCCCGCGCCAGATAATATCGGCGGTAATTGGCACAAACGGCGCAATAAGTCTAGAAACCGTCGAAAGCGCATCGTAAAGAACCCTATAGCATGCGAGTTTGTCGTCGTCCAGTCCGCTGCCCCAGAAACGTTTCCGCGAAAGACGAATATACCAATTCGATAATTCATCGATTACAAAAGAGGATATCTTCCGCGTTGCACGAGTAACTTGATATTCATCGAGGTCCGTGCGAACCTCTTCTACAAGCGTATTAAAGCGGCTTCTCAACCAGAGGTCCATCATCGTAGGTTCACCTGCGGGCATATCTGGTGTCCAGCCGTCGATATTCGCATAAAGCGCGAAAAAGCCGAAGGCGTTACGTAGCGTATCGAAAAACGTTCTGCGGACTTCTCCTACACCGTCGGTATCGAATCTCGTTGGAAGCCATGGCGCGCTCGTGGTAACGAGATACCAACGCAATGGGTCTGCGCCGTAATCTGCGATAACCTGCACGGGGTCGACGGCATTACCCCGGCTTTTCGACATCTTTTGGCCGTCCTTATCCTGAACGAGGCCGTTGACCAGACACCTCTCATAGCTCGATTTGCCCTTAATAAAAGTGGCTATCGCGAGAAGTGTATAGAACCACCCTCTTGTCTGGTCCACACCTTCACATATAAATGCCGCGGGGAAAAAATCCGGTTCGAAATCTTCCTTGTGCTCGAACGGGTAATGGCATTGCGCAAAAGGCATAGCGCCGCTGTCGAACCAGCAATCGATAACGTCCGGGACCCGGTGCATTATGCCGCCGCATTGCGGACATTTAAGGGTAACCTTGTCGATAAACGGCTTGTGGACATCCATTCCCTCAGAATAGCCCTCGATAGCCATCTCTGATAATTCAGCGAACCCGCCTATAGCGTGCTGATGCCCGCAATCGTCGCAGACCCAGATAGGCAAAGGTGTTCCCCAATAGCGCTCGCGGGAAAGCGCCCAATCGACATTATTCCGAAGCCATTCGCCGAAACGACCGTCCTTAATCTCGGGCGGAAACCATTTTATATCGGCGTTTGCGGCGAGCATATCGTCTTTATAATCCGTAGTGCGAATATACCAACTCGCGCGGGCGTATTGGATAAGAGGACTTTCACAACGCCAGCAGAACGGATAACTGTGGACTATCGTCCCGAGGTCGAATATATGACCGCGAGATTCCAGTTCCTTCAGTATCTCCGGGTCGGCGTCTTTGAAAAATTTGCCCGCGTAAGGACCTGCTTGAGCCGAAATAGAACCGTCGGCCTCTACGAGTTGAAGCAGCGGAAGGTCGTATTTTACTCCCACATCGTAGTCCTCGCGGCCAAAAGCCGGAGCGATATGCACAATTCCGGTGCCGTCCTCGGTAGTAACGTAATCGGCGGTAATGGTGAACCAGGCCTTCTTATCCGGTTCGATAAACCTGAAAAGCGGTTCATATTCGATACCTGCAAGTTCGCTTCCCGTAACCTTCTCGATAACTTCCGGTTTGTCCTCGCCGAAAACCGCTTCTAATCTGGGTTCTGCGAGCCAAAGGAATTCGCCGTTATGCTTTACCTTTATATAATTAACATCCGGATGTAACGCCAGAGCGACATTGGAAAGAAGTGTCCATGGAGTCGTTGTCCATACAAGGAAATACTCATTCTCCTTGCCCTTCATTTTCATCCGCACTGTGATAGACGGGTCCTCGACGTCGCGGTAGCCCTGAGCTACCTCGTGGTCGGAAAGACCGGTCCCGCAACGCGGACAATAGGGTAACACCTTGTGTCCTTTGTAGATAAAACCTTCCCTGAAAAACTGCGCGAGGAGCCACCATACGCTCTCTATATAATCCGGCTCACAGGTAACGTAAGGCTCAGACATATCGAGCCAATAACCGATTCGGCGTGTTAAATCCTCCCATTCATTAACATAGCGGAATACGCTTTCTTTGCACTTCTTGTTAAATTTGTCGATACCATATTTTTCTATTTCGCCTTTGGTCGATATATTGAGTTCCTTTTCGACATCTATCTCTACCGGGAGGCCGTGAGTATCCCAGCCGGCTTTGCGTTCGACCAGAAAACCTTTCATAGTCTGGTAACGGCAGACGATGTCTTTCAGCGTTCTGGCGAGAACATGGTGAACACCCGGAAGACCGTTTGCCGTCGGCGGACCTTCATAAAAAACGAATTTAGGGCTGTTTTTGCCCTTTTCGAGAACGCGCAAGAAAATCCTCTCGGTGTCCCAGAACTCTAGAATCCGTTCTTCGAGCTGCTGCTGGGTAAGCTCCCTGTCGATTTCGTTATATATTCCCATTTCAGGCATAATTCACTTTATTCTGTTACATTGTTTTTTACGACGGTTTCGACTTCGAGTTCCGTTATTTCTTGTTCCCATTTAGCGCGGATATGCGCGTAATATACGCCGGGCGGGACAGGCTCTCCATGGTTATCTTTCGCGTTCCAGCCGAGAGAATGCTCGCCACCTGCCAGATACATATCTGGGAGTCTCCTTACCGGTTCGCCGTTATCGGTTCTAATAACGATAACCACCTCCGCCGCTGCCGGTAACTCGAAGTTTATTGTAGCTGACGGTTCCTCATAAAAACCGCGAGAATAATCTATCACCAATACACTATCAGTCTTACCGAAAGACATAGCGAGGCTTTCCGCAATAACCGGAATACCGTCTATACTAAGCAATCCGATTTCCGGCAATCCTGAAAAAACCACCTGAGTCGGTTGCGTAACACGCTTTAGATTAATCTCCCATCTTGCCTTCGATTCGAACGCACGAATATCTCCCCAGAGGGCGTCGATAAAATCGAAAACCGAATCCTCGACGGGGAAATAACAGAAAAAACCGACGGGTGGTGGTGGCGGGGAGACCTTATCGAACTCCTTATCGAAACCGTCCGTAGCGCCAGCCGCCATCCCAATATACAAATTATGTGGACGTCCTGCATCGATAGAGATTTCCGTTCTCCACCCGAAAACAGTTATAATAAACAACAAAGGGGTTAATTTTACTAATCGGCGTATTCCCACAATTATCCCTAATATTTGATTTCGTAAATCTTATAGTATAAATGTTAATATCATATCGCGCAACATAAATTTTCCCGTATCTAAAATAACACTCCAGGGTCGGAATAGGACTACATATTTAAGTCGCCCTATATGCTCTTTCGACAATCTAATTGAGATTGCTGAAAAACCAGTATATACTTTACAAACGAGTAAAATAGCAAAACTATGTTATTGCGAGCAAAGCGACGAAAAATCTTTTGAATGACAACGATTTTAGATTTCTCGCGGACGCTCGAAATGACAAAATTCTCTATTTTGCAGGATTCATATTAATAGATTGACATCTTAATATACCGGTTTTATATTTTAGTTGAATTATCGCCGATACCCGCCTTACTTATGAACGACAAATAGACTAACAACTGGGGGGGATAATGGAAGTCAATATAGGAAAAGCCAAACTATCGGTTGTTCACGGAGATATTACCGAA
>Ga0180301_10000073_pt1 | contig 67391 bp, 64 predicted proteins | sample GuaBasSediGuay16_FD_121797 | JGI IMG/M metagenome (GOLD analysis project Ga0180301, IMG submission 121797) | Subseafloor sediment microbial communities from Guaymas Basin, Gulf of California, Mexico - Guay16, Core 4569-2, 12-15 cm | ecosystem: Environmental > Aquatic > Marine > Hydrothermal...
GATTCAACCATCGTGGTATATCCTGGATGGAAATTCTTTGTTGACGAGTATTTGAACATTATAGTGGAGAGGGAGAAGATATGAGTATTGATAAAGTCACAGTTGAGGTAATTAGACATTTTCTAGAATATACAGCTGAGGAAATGGGTATCGTTTTACGAAACTCAGCTTATAGCCCAAATATAAAGGAGAGGATGGACCACAGTTGCGCGGTTTTTGATAATACTGGAAGAATGATTGCACAGGCAGAACATATCCCTGTGCATCTAGGAGCGATGCCCTTAGCCGTCAAAAGCGTATTAAGGAATTTCCAGGATAAGTTATTCCCCGGGGATATGATTATTTTCAACGATCCATATGAGGGTGGGACTCATCTACCAGACGTCACACTCATAGCACCAATTTTTTATAGAGATCACTTAATCGGGTTTGTTGCCAATAGGGCTCATTATTCAGATATAGGAGGAAAAACCCCAGGATCAATGCCTGGAGATTCGAGAGAAATTTTTGAAGAAGGTTTAATAATACCTCCCGTCAAACTTGTCAAGAAAGGTAAAATCGATAAAGAAGTACTTAGAATTATTCTAGCTAATACTAGAACGCCTCAAATTAGGAAAGGGGATATCTATGCCCAAATCGCAGCTAATCTAAGAGGAGCTGAACGAGTTACGAAGATATTAGGAAAGTACGGGTTGGAAACCTTCCAGATGGCCGTTAATGAAATACTTAACTACTCCGAAAGGAGAATGCGCAACGAAATACGAAAATTGCCGGACGGGAAATATACTGGTGAAGATTTCTTAGATGATGATGGGATAGAAGATAAACCAGTTAGGATCTTCGTAACCATTAGGATACATGGTGATTCTATAGAATTCGATTTCACGGGAACAGATCCTCAGGTTAAGGGATCTATTAACGCACCCCTAGCGGTAACTCTTTCTTGCTCATATTACGTTCTAAGAGCTGTAACGGATCCAACAATTCCCGCTAATGAAGGAGCTTATAGACCCTTAGAAGTTATAGCTCCTGAGGGCACTGTAGTTAATGCTAAACCACCAGCCGCTGTTGCTGGAGGAAATGTTGAGACTTCTCAGAGGATAGTTGATGCTCTACTGAAAGCTTTTTCCAAAATAATTCCAGAAAAAATCCCAGCTGCTGCACAGGGAACGATGAATAATATCTCTATCGGGGGAATAGATCCTCGTACCAATAAACCATTCACATTCTATGAGACAATTGGAGGGGGATTTGGAGGACGATACGGCGCGGATGGTGTGGATGGTGTACATTCACATATGACGAATACTATGAATACTCCAGTCGAAGAAATAGAGAAGAGATACCCCATCATAATTTTAAAGTATTCATTAAGACCCGATAGTGGTGGAGAAGGGCAATGGCGGGGAGGTTTAGGAATAGAAAGAGTATATAAAATTCTTGCTCCAGCCACACTAAGCTTACTAGGAGAGAGACACAAATTTGCACCATGGGGTCTTCTAGGAGGAAAACCGGGGAAAACGGGAGAATATCTCCTAATACGAGAAAGAAAAACCATTAAGCTACGAAGTAAACAATCGATAAGCCTAAAACCAGGAGACATCATAGTTATAAGAACCCCAGGAGGAGGCGGATATGGAGATCCAAGTAAGCGCGAAAAGAAGCTAATCATCAATGATCTCTTAGATGAAAAGATAACAGCGGACAGAAGCCTCGCTAGTGAAGGGGATAGATCTTAAAGCTGAGAAGCTAAGTACCGGGTAATCCATCCTTTTGAACGCCTTTAGGAGTTAACTCCTCGATAGGTATTGCCTTCCTATACTTAGGTAGAAACGTTAGTTTTCGTCTATCATAAATCTCAGCTGTTATTCCTCCCGTCAAAATAGCTATTGGAGCTATAATGATACCCCCAGTTACGATTATAGGTAACACATAAGTAGGGAATATGAGAGAGCAGACTCCCATCATGAGTAGAGCTGCTAGAGTAATCGCGGTTATTGTCTCTTTGCTTCTACCACATAGAATACCCGTAATTAACCCAATTATAATAGAGTACAGAGAAAGGATAAGTATCTCATTAATTATGATGGAAGCATTAGCGGCTGCTGTTATTTTTGCAAATAATCCGGCTTCTAGGCTGAGAAGAAGAGGTTCCGTAATAAGGAATAATAGACTAGCTAGTATTAAGCCTATAAGAAGCGTTGAAAGACCTCCAGAGCGTACGCTAGAAAAGAGACGAACATGTTCCCAGACGACATTCCTTAGCTTCTCCTCATTTCTGCTTAGAATATCACCGATTACCTGTTCGCCACCAGCTATTTTTTCTTTCTCAAGCATTTGAAGCAGTAAAGAATGTATACTTATAAGGGATCTAGCTAATGCGTTAACGTTATCGTTTTTATCTCCAATCCCAAGTATCCATAGTGTGGTCTGTTCTTCTACTCCCTTCATTGGCAGTATTAATATGCGATAACTATTCAAGTCAAGTCTTAGAGGTTTATGCACTTCCCACTCTAATAGTTTAGAAAGAGTGCCTACGAGAGCTTCTATGAAATGTTCTTTCTCCTGAGGGATCGGATTTGTCGGGAGTGTGACTTTTCCAATGATTTTACCACAATTATCTGTTAGATACAAACCGTGCAACATCTTATTCGACACTCGATAAATAGTGAACAAGAATATTAACACTTACCAGTAAAACATTATATTGATTTAAAGATTTTGAAAAGCCATGTCTTATAGATTTAGGAAAGAACCAGAAAAGTAATGTTGTTTTTGATTAAGTCTCCAAATGAAGAACCGCCAATGCTGAGATGAAAAACCATCTCATACTCCTTTCGGAAATTTTATATACTCACCAGCAAAAGACTTTTAAACATTTTTACGGTTTTTAACATTGTTATAGGACTTCCTTCTCGGCGGCAAGAGATGAAGATGCGTTGCGAAATATACGTCAAATACGTTCTACCAGGTATTAGAGCACTAGTAGCTGAGTACTTGATTAAGACCTATGGTTTGACCCAGATGAAGGCTGCGGAGAAGCTCGGGATGACGCAAGCAGCTATTAGCTACTATGTTAAAGCTAGACGGGGAAAGAAGGTTCTAGATGTTCTACGATCTTCATCCTTAGTTAGAGAACACGTGAAAAGGCTTGGAGATTTGGCCATGAAGCATGGTATGTCTGACGAGCTCCAGAATGCTTTCTGTGAAGTGTGTAGAGCTATTCAAAATGATAAGAACTTGGTGCGTGAGATATTGAATAAAATATGAAGTATTGCTCACTACGCTTTAATAATAAGAATTGTTTAGTTGGGTGCGAATTGTCTCAGAAATGTATTGTCTGTAAAGCCGATGCCATAGTTTATATTCCTTATGCTAGAGCAGCATTCTGTCGCGAACATTTTATTAAATTTTACAAAAGAAAGATCCTGAATACTTTAAAGGATGCTGGTTTTAAGGGAGGAAAAGTTCTAATAGGTGTTTCAGGCGGAAAAGACTCTGTAGCTTTACTTCACGCACTTTCTAGCTTGAGAGACGATATTAAGATTGAGGTAGCCGCATTATATATCGATCTGGGAATAGGAGTATATTCTTCAAAAAGTTTAGAAGTCGTTAGGGGACTAGAGAAAGCTCTAGAAAATGTTTCTTTTTATTATTTTGATATAAAGGAGAATTTAGGCTTTACCATTCCTGAGACTACTAAAGTTCTGAAACGTCCCGCTTGTGCTATATGTGGCTCGATTAAACGCTGGGTGCTTAATAAGTTTGCTTATGAACATGGCTTTGATTATGTCGCTACTGGACACAACATAGATGATATCGCTACATTTTACTTAAAAGCTCTGTTAACTCAGAGAACCGAAGACATACTAAGAGGACCAGAACCCCTAACCCCTGGCGTTCCCGAGCTTCGATTAGTGGGTAGGCTTCGACCCCAGTTCTTCCTAAGTGAGCGAGAAAACATGCTCTACGTCAACCTAATTGGTCTCTCATTTATAGATTTTCCATGCCCATTGTCTAGAAGAGCTACCTTATTCAAGTACAAGGGTTTATGGGAGAATATATTATCTTTAAATCCGGTGGCACAAATAAATTTTGTCAAAACGATATTGGATATAAAAAAGCACTTAACACCCCCTAAACAAAGTAACATAAAGCTTTGTAAGGTATGTGGTTATCCAACAACTGCTAGCGATGAATTATGCTTCGTATGTCGATTAAGAAAGAAACTTGGAGTCTTGTGAGGGAGAAAAATTGTATAACGCTGTTCTCGTAAAGTATTCTGGTGAGATCCCCCTCAAAAGCTCTCCAGTCCGTAGTAAGTGGGAGAAAAAACTTATTGATAACATCATCGCGAGACTCAAAGCTAAAGGACTTCGATTCGAGAAAATAAGGAAAGAAGGGGGTCGATTATTTATTTACACGGATAAACCTAGGGAAGTAAGTCTAGAAGTATCCAAAGTCTTTGGTGTAATAGAAGCGGATCCGGTTATAGAGATTGATAATAGGATAGAGACTATTCGAAAAACCGTATTAGAACTCGCACGAAAAGTTATTTGTCCAGGAGATACTTTTGCTGTTAGGGCACGGAGAATAAAGGATTATCCAATCACCAGTAAAGAAATTGAAAAAATACTAGGAGCTGATATCCTCAGAGAACTATCAGATAGAGGAATAAGGGTAAAACTCGATAATCCAGATAAGACTATCTTTATAGAAGTTAGGGAGACCACTGCTTATGTTTACGCAGAGACTATAAAGGGTGTTGGAGGATTACCCTATGGGGTATCGGGAAAATTAGTAGCTTTATTCTCTGGGGGGATGGATAGCGTCTTGGCTACGTGGTTAATGATGCGTAGAGGCGCTGAGATCGTACCCGTCCATTTTGATCTGACTCCACACTATGGATCCGACGCAAAAGAGAGAGCTATGAAGGCCTTGAAGTGGTTACGTGAATGGGTGCTGGGTTTCCCTTTCAAAGCATATATTGTAAATATTGGGAAAATTCATTCGGAGACAAGACTTTTTGATGAAAGGTACAGGTGCATATTCTGCAAATACCTAATGTACCGGATAGGTGAGCGAATAGCTATTGAGGAAGAGGCCCACGGAATTGTGACTGGGGAATCCCTTTCTCAAGTAGCTTCTCAAACTCCCGTTAATCTGAAGTTCCTTTCAAAAGCTGTTTCACTACCGATTTACCGTCCAGTTATATGGATGGATAAAACCGAAATAGCGCATATGTTACAGAAGACGAATGGTTATTCTGTCACAGCAAAGCGTGTACTTGCTTGTAAGCTTGCTCCTAAGCACCCAATCACAGCCGTTAAGGATAATGTTGCCGAGAATATTGAGTCAATGGTTACTGAAGAGCTTGTCGAAGAAGCATTGAGAGACTCCGAAATTATACTCCTTGATTAGGTTATTCCTCCACATACTGGGCAATCTTTCCTCCTTTCTATGGGTATTTCTGAGAAGCTTGTGTGATAACCTTCGAATATAAGGAGCTTATTTAAGAATGGTTCTCCATAACCTGTCACGAGTTTTATAGCCTCTAAAACTTGAAGAGAAGCCATTATTGCTGGAGTAACTCCTACTACGGGGAACTTTTCTCTCTTCTCCTTTATACCGCCAAATACACAATACAAACAGGGAGTCTTTCCTGGGATTACCACCATTAATTGCCCGTCTAATCCATAGATCCCAGCATGTATCAATGGTTTTTTCTGTCGTACACACACTCTATTTAGCAGATGCCTTGTCTCCCAGTTATCCAGACAGTCAAGAACAATATCAGCATCCTTTATTATTTCATCAACATTCTCCTCAGTAATCTCCGTATTAATAGCTCTTATTTCGACGTTAGGGTTCAGCTTTTTTAGCTTCTCTACGGCTGACTCTACTTTCTCTTTCCCTATGTCTGTCGTCCAGTGAAGAATCTGACGATTAAGATTGCTGAGTTCAACCCTCTCCTTATCGACTATTATGACTTTCCCAAAACCTGCCGCCACAGCATAAATTGCGGCCAGAGATCCAAGTCCTCCCACTCCTATAATACAGATTGTTGATTTCTTTAACTTGATTTGGCCATCTTCACCAAATAATAATATTTGGCGATCATATCTTTCCAATTCTTCTCGAGAAAGCTTCATACTAATCCCCTATAGAGGTAGACCCATAGACTCAAAGAATTTTTTCAGGAAAATGAGTTCTCCCAGTACCTTCACACCCTTCTCAGTCAATTTATATATTATCCTACCTTCATCATCCTGCTCAGTAACAATATATCCCTCTTTAACCAACTTCTCTAAATAAAACTTCAATCTATCATACGGTAAATTCGCCTTAAGCATGATTCTGGATATATTAGCGCCGCCTTCCTCATCTATAGCTCTTAGTATGTCCAGTAAGACACCGACATGAGAACGGTATTTCCTTCGCATCTAATCTACAGCCTCCAGAAAATACCCATTAAAAGAAACGCTGCTAAGAATCTTGTCAAAGCTAATACTAATAGTTCGATTCCATACGGATTCATTAGATATACCGTGAAGACGAAGTGGGATAAAGCTAGCATCAGGAAAGCTAAGATAACGATTCGAGGTGCATTGAATTTTTTCGCAAGGAGAAATGATATGATGAGAGGAAGTAAGCCTATAATTGCTTGTGGAATGATTAAAAAACTTACTAATCCGCTAGAAGCTTCCTTATACGCAATTATGTAGCCAGTAAGTATGAGAAGATATCCGAGTAGATAAGAAATTAAAGAACCTATCCAGAAAGGTCTATATTTTGGTGCGAATGGTTCGAGGAAAGGGCTTATATTGCTTAAAAATGCATAGCTGGCCAGAAAGAATTGTATTGATTCCAGCAGAAAAGCTATGGATAGTAGCATAAATCCAAGAATGCTAGTTAATAGTTGTTTATCTCCATGTAAAACGGCTTTTCCTAAGACATATGCTATTCCTAGACATGCCGAAAAACCGATAAGATTTGCTACTGAATAGAGTAACGAGTATATAAGTATCACGAGCCATCCTCTGTACAAGTTGTGCAATCTCTTTTATTTATCCTAGAAATCCCGATATATTAAGTTAGTCACTAAATACCCCTAGGTATTAGGAGCTTACTAGAGATTGATTCCTATGAACAAGAGATTACTAGCACTAGTTACAGTAATTATCCTCTTGTGGAGTACACAGGTAGCTATCATTTCGTCACAACCCCTGTGGGATTGGAAAGAATCCAAAGGAACTGTGGGCAATGTCGAAGTAATTATTCAACAACATTCGCCAATTTACATCATAAAGTATGCTAATGTTAGAGACTACGGATATTCAGTGATTCTAAAGCGCCTCATTGAATATATCGATATGAATGGAAACAAGATATATGACTCTGGCGATGATATTCTCGCCCAAGCGCCGCTTGTAAGCAAGATTACATGGAACATAATTGTGAAAAACATAACAATTGGAAATACTTCTGGATTAGTTATCACCCTAGAAGGCTCACCTCTCGTTACTGGACGTCATCAAAGAGGCCCCCCAAGAACAGCCCACGTGGTCATTACTAGCTATTTAATAAAGGATACGGGTAAAATAAACGGTTATTTCATCAATGGAACTAACGAGATTAAAGTGGATATTCAGATAGAGAGATGGCCATGGTCTTCCACTAAAAGCTATCTAGCGCTAGAAATTGAGGTTACTTGTGAGAACAAAAAGGTAAAAACAAAACATATGCAGGGGATCGGTTCGAGAAATGGGGAAAAGGCCCATAAACTTACTGTAGAAGCCAGTGGTGTTCCCTATAATTTAACTTTATGGGTTAACACCGATGTTTTAGTTAATGGTGAGAAAAAGGATATCCTAGGAACAAGCATTCTCGGTAATGTTCTTTACGTATCATATCCTCGTTTCGAAGAAAATATTATACACGATCCAATAATAAGCTTGTCAAAATTGCGGGAAACCTTCTACCGATTTGTTCCAAGCGAGTTTCGTGTTCTAACATACTACCTTGCTTTAGCCGTCTTCTGTGGAATCTTGGTCATTTACGGTATCAGGAGGAAGATGAGAAAATACACTCAAGCATATTCTTGATTGAGTCTCTTCTAGGATATAGTAGCACTTTTTAAGCCATTTTTGCTTATTTAACCAAAAAGTTTGTTCCTGGGATATTGATGAAAGAGGATATTCTGAAAAACCTTAGGGAATTTCTGTATAATTTAGTAGCTATAGAAACTCCGTCAGGCAGTGAGTCTCCTGGAATAAAATACCTGAAGGAAATTCTCGAGGAGATGGGCTTATCCAATATAGTTACGCAGTTTGTATCCGAAGACTCCCTCAATCTGATAGTTAATCCAGTAAAGTCTCCCGATTTAGTAATCATGACGCATATCGATACGATTCCTCCAATAGCTTCTGCTAGGATCATTGATGAGTACACTATCGCTGGAACTGGTTCTGTAGATGCTAAAGGGGGCATAGCTGCTCTCTATTATGCCTTAATGAAGAATCCAGAGGTGCCTTCTAACGTCTCTATCGTCATTGTATCGAATGAGGAAAACACAGGTATGGGATGCGTCAAGTATTTAGAGGATTATAGTCCTAGACGCGCATTAGTGCTTGAACCTACTAGTCTTAAGTTAGCTTTCTCCTCCACTGGGTATTTAGAGCTGAAAATTTCTCTACTGGGGGAGAGAAGACATCCCGATTTATTTGTTTTGGTAGATGATTTCGAGAAAAGAGAAGATCCTATTAGGAGAATGTTTAACTTGCTTAAGGATTTGTCTCAGGAATTATCTAGCTTAGGAATACGTTTCTCGATAACTTATGTTTCGGCGGGAGAAAAGAATGAGACATACGCTACTCCTGAAAGATGTGATGTCATAGTGAATATTCCAATTCCGCCTAGTCAGACTGTTGCTCAAATTCTATCCCGTGTAGCAAGTATTACAGCAAAATACGATGCGTATTATCGAGTACATGATATATCTAATCCATATATTAATAAAGATGAGGAATTTATGAAGCAATTGAAAGAGGTCTATAGAAAAGTCTTTGAGCGAGAACCAGAAATTTTTGTTTTTCCAAGCTGGACTGACGCTACGACCACGGCTGAGAGGGGTATCGGCTCTGCTATATTTGGTCCGGGAAACCCAGAGTTAGCCCATACTTTAATGGAAAAAATTGATTTGAGAGAAGTAATTAAGGCTGGAGAGTATTTACTTATGCTCCTTAAATCTATGAATCCTTGATTATTGCTCCTCTAGCATTTTTTTGATGAAATAAGGTAACGCAAAAGAGGATAGATGAATTTCTCTAGTGTAATATACTGTCTCTTTTATTTCCCTTAATGGTGTTCGCGGATCTATTTTATCCGAAGCCACTATAAAGGACCATAATCCACCAGGATAGAATGGAATAGGTGCTAGATAGAGATAAACGTTGTTGAAAACTTTTTTCACCGCTCGATACGCTCTTTTAACGACTTCTGGTTGAAAAATAGGTGATCCCGATTGAACAGCAAGAATTCCATCTTTTTGTAATGCTTTTTTAGCAGCATTAAAGAATCTTTCAGTAATCAATTTTTCCGCTGGTGTGTTGAGGTAGGGATCTGTCCAATCCCCTAATATGATATCGTATGGCTCTCCCTCATACTCCCCTAAGTATTCTAGTCCATCTTTTATAACTATTCTCGTTTTTTCGTGTGAGAGCGCGCCTTTATCTATTTTTAAAAACTCTTTGCAAGCTTCTACTACCTTCTCATCGATTTCAACTATTGTGACTTCTCTTACCTCTTTGTGTTTTAAAACCTCTCTCGCAGTGCCCCCATCTCCCCCACCAATAATTAGGACGCGTCGAGGATTCGGGTGCGAGCACATCGCTACATGGACTAACATTTCAGAGTAGAAGTCCCATTTCTCAGTAATTTGTAATGTGGTGCCACCGTTTTCTTCAAAGACGAGAACTTTTCCTAAGGGTTCTGTATTTCCTATTATAATAGATTTGAAGAAGTTCGCTGGCTTAATAATCGGTTTTTCTGATGGTTTTAGTTTTAATAAAATTGAAAAACCTAGTCGGTAATTCTTTTCGCCAATCCACTCACTCATTCATTGTCAACCTTCGCTAAACACTAGCTGTTTCCTCGTCATAGTATATGTCCCCAGTAACGGGATCATTGAATCCTTTAAAGCCTTTTAATGTTTCTATCCTATAGAACGATGATGTGAACCAGTAACCGGTCGGTTTAGCTTTTAGTGGTGCTAGATCCCATCCCCGCATGGCTTCTATGTAATCCCAATTAACGTATTCGTTGAAATCTCTGACAATATCGGTGATTACAACACCAAATTCTGTGGTTAGCATTTTCTGGAATTCTCTCCATTTATCTAGCGATGCATCCACTCGAGTCAGTCCGAAGTAACCGGCGCATTTTTCTCCTCTAAGAGCAGCTATTCCGCGACCAATGAATAGTTTGAGGGCTGGTAGGGTCTCTGGAGGGTCTGTTTGGAAAGTATCAAATTTCTTTACCAATTCGTCTGGTAAGGGATTTCTGAGGTCCATAGTATAGACTGCAGCATCAAAACCATATTCCCGAGCAGTTTTTTCGATGAAAGATGTTAATCGCTTATCGATCTCTATAACAGCTATGTGTCGGGGCCATCCAGTCAATCCCGCAGCTATGCTGACTAAATCGTCGTCTCCCAAGATTATTAATCGTTTCCCTCTTAGATCTCCTCTCTGATCCATGAAAGCGATTCTAGCGAGTGTGGTTTCGGGATTTACGTATCCCTGATCATATTCTTGAATTGCCTCTGGTCTATTCTTGACAATCTTTAGGAATTCTTCGGTTACATCGCCTAGATCCCAAGAAACGGTCTTACCCAAGCATGTGGCACATACATGGTCTCCAAACCCAATACCTAGATCCTCTAGTAGCTTCTTTCCCTTATTAGTTAAAATTACTTTCTCAGCTTCAAAACTTACGAGACCTTTCTTCTCTAATTCCTTAACTATCCTAGCAACAACGACGAGTGGTTCTCCGCTGTAGCGAACAAGCATCCAGAAATCGGGTGACTTCTCGAGAGCCATTAGGACTAATTCTACACTCCGAGGATAACAGGGCACTTTTGTTTTCTTTTCCACAATCTCAGCGATTTCTTTAAAAACCTCCTTCATACAAATTCGCACCTCACTCAAGTGATTAACTCAAAAAATATTGCTACTTTTAATTTTATTACCCAACAATAACATCAACTCTTAGATTTAAAGAGTATCGTAAAAAATGCACAAAAGCACAATAAACTACTTAGTCATCGCAATAAGTACTTCCCTAATTATTGTAGCTGCTAATATAGCTGTTATCGATGTATGATCTTTTGGAACAACTTCCACTACATCAACTATTTTAGGTCTTACATTAATTAAAGCCTTAATCAATTGAAGAGGTTCTAGCCCCAGAGGTTCTGGATTTGCTACCTCGGGTGCGTATGGGGGATCTATAACGTCTATATCCAGAGAAATATAATCAGCACTCTGGAGTTTTTGTTCTAGGATTCTTGGGTCTTCACGGATTTCCAGGCTAGTGTAGTATTCTACTCCGTATTCCTCTAACTCTCTCATAGCATTTTTTGATACTGATCTCAGTCCTACTAGAACAATTTTTTCCCAGCCAATAATCTCCCCAACCCTCCTCAGAACACTCCCATGCGTATATTTTGATCCTAAATAACTGTCCTCGAAATCTGCATGAGCGTCGAGATGCACATATTTCCTAATTTTTTCAGAGAAAAAAGAAATAATGGGTATTGTGATTGTATGGTCTCCACCAATGAATAAGTATCTCTCAGCGAATGCTACTTCTTTGAGTGCTCTTTTTATTCTCTGTGTAGTCTCTTCAAAGTTTCCATGCGATGTCTCGATATCTCCCCAATCTGATATCGGTAGTTCTCTAATGTCTATCCTCTGCATAATGCTATACTCTTCCAGGCTATCCGCCACTATTCTTATGTAGGTAGGAGCGAAGCGACTACCAGTGATATATGTCTGGTTACTATCATAAGGAATCCCCAGAACCACCGCCCGGGAGCGTTGGAAGAGGGGAAGGCCGAATAATGGTTTGATGGGATTCAGAAGCATCAGAGACATCCTCCTTATAAGGTTCTCCCCTAACAACTGTCATAGCCACATAATATCTCGGTTTTAGATATTCCAGAATTATATCAAGAGCTTTCTGAGGATCAATACCCCTGCACGTAAATATATCCAATGCAGCATAACCGAACTCTGGCCATGTATGTATGCTAATATGGGACTCCTTAACAGCTATAACTCCCGTAACTCCATGTGGGGAAAACTTATGAAATACCTCCCCTATGATTGTTGCTCCAGCTTTTATAGCTGCTTCCATCAAAATTTCTCTCAACCTGTCCAAATCATCCAATAACTTAGGATCAACCCCATGAAGTTCAACAATTATGTGTCTTCCTAGCATATTTACTCACCCCAGGAGGAAATATTTCTAGAGAGGAAAGATGAGGTAAAAGCCGGGGCGGGTGCTCTAAAGAGTTTGGCTCAGATAAAAAAAGGTCCGTATCCCGGGAGTACGCGGAAAGATCATTACATATACACTGCGAGAAAAAGAAACTCAACGGACGCTGAATAGGCCCCCTCCGAACACGCCCCAAGTACTCCAGTAGTGTCCTATCGCGAGATTTCAGAAAGGTCACCAGGAGCCGGGCCCTGCACAATTTCTCCCCCTCCCCTAAGGAAACGTGCCAGGGAGGGTCGGGCCCGCCCCGGCACGCATAACTTTTATGATACTTACGTTACATATTTAAAGTTATCTTCTATGACTTCTATCCTACTCGGAAAAGGTCCCTTAGAAACAATTACTTGCGTCCATTAGTCGCAGACAAAACATATTATAATAGTATATACTTCCAAATTAGCCATGAGTCCTATGATGAGCACGCCCTTCACTGATTTAGATAAATGATGAGCTCTACCACTGCTGAGGATTGATAATATCAAACAATGGTGCTTTTCGTGAATAAATCAAAAGTTTCTGAATTCGGCAAATTCGTCTATAGAGTAACAGAAAAAATCATTTCTAGAGAAAAGAGCCGTAACAATATTCTCTCAGTAATAATTTATGGATCACTCGTTGATGAAGGCTACGTAGAAGGACTTAGCGATATTAATGTATGCATAGTGACAGAGAATCTTGTGAGGGATCTCTACAGCTTAAAGAGCATCTTAGTATATCGCTTTTGGAACCAATATAAAAGAAAACTTTCCCCAGAAGTCTTTCCATACATTGTTTTTCGAGAATTCTACATCAGAGGAATTCCTCTTCCAGTAATCGTTGTTAAAAGCGGTTTTCCTATAAAAACAGATTCTGCAATAATCGATCTAAAAAGGAGAGAGTATAGGTGTGGAGACCTTAGCTTGTATTACTCGTTATGCAGAGCTGTTAGGGAGCTGTCTTTCAGCATATCTTTTTTTCTAAAAAGAGATATAGCGGGGGGCATCCGATTCCTTCAACATTCCTTGGTACATGCTCTTAGATCAATAATAATAGCTCAAGAAAAAAGAGTACCCTGCACTATCAACGATATTCTTAATCAACTTAAGAAAATGAATAAAGATGAACTATCTAACCTCCTATCTCTCGTAACAACCATGAAGAAAAATGCCTTCAGACTAGAGAAATCACTTAAAAGAAAACATTTATCGCTGAGAGCTAATAATTCAATAATAGTGGCTCTCAAGAAAACGTATAATGTTATTTCATTAGCTTGGAGACTTGTCGGAATAAATCTCGTAAGTTACGAGGAATTAACAAATATTTTAGACAAAATACAAGCCACAGAAATCGTTATGCGTTGTCATAATAATAACCCAATTCTAGAAGCTTATGATAAAAATTGGCAATATCATCGGATACCTCTTTTCACCCATTAGATAGGGAGATATTATTTGCAGTAGGAAACTCTTCAAAAAGAACGTCTCAATATTTACTTTGAAGAATTCTGAGAAATCTCCAAGATACCTAGAGGTTAGCGTAAAAATTCTCGATCCCAGTGCGTTTCCCGATGATGTATTCTCCTGCATCAATCCTCCTATAAATCTTGAGAATGAGAATGAAAGTGCTGCATTTCACACTCTCTGGAATATCTATGAAAACGAGATCACCCTCACGATTCGGTACTCACCAGTAAAAAAGGTAATAGATAGCTAGTTCTTCATCAGAAGATTCAAGATTCTTAAAAGAAGAGGCCTTAGTAAGACTCTCACGGTTTTCATTTTAAAGCTTCTCTAACTACTACGCCAATATTAGAGGTGAGGCTAAAAGAATTTGATGAAGATTTAAAAGCGCCTAAGCACGGTTAGGCCTTAATCATGTGGACTACTTTTCTTTGCCAGAGAAATACTCTAGTAGTTTTCTACTGATTGCTTTTGAAAGTTCTGTAAGAACTACTCTTCCTAGAATAAGTGTCATTTCACTAAATAGTTGTATCGTTGAGACCCTATTCCTCTCTACATAATACCTAAGTCTTCCCGAAGCATAGGAGTACACCAAGAAGACCATAGGAGCAACCAAGACTGCTAATGAGGAGAGAAGCCACCATTCTATAACTAATCCCGACACATCACTAAACGATAATATGTAATGAGCCACTAAAAGAATCATCCCGAGAAGCCCATACACGGACATGTCTGGTTGCTCTTTACTAGTTCCCGAGAATTTCAATGCTCGACTCTGGGCTATAAAAACCATCGATAGAATTGTTACTATGGACCATACTATGATATTTTGGTTTGCTCCTGCTCTAGTATAGAAACCAAGAGCGATATAGAAGATGTAGAGAACGAAAATACCTATCGCTGAACGTACTATTCTTCCATATTTTTTAACCATAAATAAAATCGTCGCAGGCACTATGGCTAATAAGAAGAGAATTAAAGATTCAATTAAAGCTCCAGAGAAAAACTTCGTTAAACCAAGTAAAAATATACCCAATAGACACAATTGAGGAAGCGGGGAGAGAAAAATTCTATACTCATCACTTCCTAAAAGTGCATAAAGACCAGCAGTGGATGCGAAGAACTCTGAAAACTGTTCTAGAAGAATTACAGCATTGAATATTAACCAACCAAAAATCACTAGGGACGTTATCATGAAGAGTGCTTCTGGACTTATAAGAATGCTAAAATAGGTGTTCAAAAAATTAATGAAGTCGGGTAAAAAGTGTTGGCTTATAATAATTCCGATACCTATAGCTAAGAATACGGTTTCTAAGACCATGTTAACAGTCCTATTTCTCAGAGCGATAGAGACAGAAATCAGGAGAATTGCATAAAAGACTATAACTATTGATGAGACCCCTAGGAAAATTTCTGAGAGTATGAAATAGCCAATAAGGAGTGTTAAGAGTATTGTCTCTTGGCGGAAGAATAGGGGGAATCCCCCTAATAGTCTTGTTTTTATAAAATGCCAAGTTAGACGTTCTAGATAGGATGCTGGCGTAATACATCCCTCCCAAGATCTGGGATAATTTATTAACTTTTTATTAGTAAATTTTAATTCTTATCCACCAAAATATGCTTGAAGTAGACGGTAGGAGGTTCCATCGATGGTAGAGGAGATATTCGCTGTAAGAGAGAGACCAGAAGACATTTTTAAGAGACGATTAAAAATATTCGCTCTAATTCTTGTAGCTCTTGTCTTCAGTGTAGTAATCCATAACTTGCTAGTAGAGTACTTATTATTAGAGATAACTAGGCATTCCCCTGCCGTAATTAATAACTGGTTCATATACTCATCGTTACTCAGCATAATAGGTTTCTTACATGGAACATTAACATGGTTAACTGGTTTTACTCTAACTCATGTTTTCACAATAGTAAGATATAGGCAGAAAAAACTAGAAATTGCTGCTCTCGTATTGACTATCTGGGGCCTTCTTCTAATAATCACTTATCTACCACTTATCTTCAACCCTCTAACTCTCCAAGATTTCCTCAGCGTTATAGAGAGCCCACCAAGTCTTGTCGAGTATTTAATCTATGCTTTACCAGTCCTAGGTTATTTTCTACTAGGTCTTAGCTTAAGTCGTGCAGCTAAACATTTGAGCTTGGGTACTTATCTTCGAATTGGAGGATACTTAACAATGGTGGGTGCGATATTATTTCTGGTAAGGTATGGATGGATAGTCCTTTCTGGTGGTTTATTGATTATTAGCGTAGGGTTGCTTAGATGGAGACGCGTGGAGGAAACAATGAATATGATATCTTCTGAGGAAACAACAAGTTAATATACCTTTACTACTATTAATTGTTGTGATAGATCTCTTAGGAGATGTAAAGTTTGAGTGATGATAGAGAAAGAAGAAGCGATCCTTTCTTAGACTTTATAATTAGCCTTTTCTCGGCAATTTCTCATGGGATAGAATTTGAAAGCGAGGAATATATCCCAACGACCGTGATAGAAGATAACGAAGGCGTACGAATCTATATGGATATCCCAGGACTCGCTAAAGATAGTATAGAGGTTTTAGCAAAGAATGACCTCCTTCTCATAACCGGTTTACGCTACAATAGGAAATTCAGAAAAACTATCAAAATACCAAAGACCGCTACAGATAAGGTCTTGTCTGTTAAGTATAATAATGGAGTACTAGAACTAGTCCTGCAAAAACGCATCCGAAGAAAGCTACCAATGCCCTTCTAAACAATATTTGATCAAAATTTTAGAAATATTAAACCTACTTACTACGAAGAATCTTCTCAACAAACGATAAGATTGCCTCACTATAAGCTATACATCGCAACGCTTGATTCTCACTATATTGAGTCACGATATTGTTAATGCACTTAACCGTTGAGAAATGATGAGATAGTGCTTCCGCGAAAGCGTATATCTCGTCTGGGATAACTATGCTTTTAGATGCTAAAAACTCTAAATACTTTAGAAGATTTTCTGAATATTCCACTTCTCCATTGTTACTTATGATTAGTGCTCTTAGCGATAATTCCGCCGCTTGGTGTGAGAGAAAACATACTATCCCAAATCTCCGCTTTCTATAAGCCTCTCGTGCCTCTAGTAGAAATTCCTTAGCTGTGTTTATTAAATACTCTACAATATTCTGCATCCATAACCACATCCAAAAACTCCTTAGTTAGGCAGTAGCTTATTGAACATTTCATGAAGAGAAAAAACCCATCCGCTATTTATACTTTTACACCTATATCCTTTCTATCAATAAAAGTCGGAATAAAAAGGTAGAGGTAAAAAAATTACCCAAAAAATAGTCGGATAATAAAGAGAGTTATTATCACGAAGAAGCTTGTGAACGCCGATAGAGCTACCTTATCTCTCTCTATAGCATAGTAGACTGATAGGATGAGGAGCGTAATTATGGGAGTTACGGCTAGTACTGTTATTCCTAAATAAATTATATGAAACGGGTTAGTTACAGAGAAATTTCTGAAAACAGTGATTAACCGTTCTCGATTACCGAGAGAGTAATTATTATTCACTAAGCAGGATACTAGTCCCATAAATATGAGGGATAAGCTTATCAGAAGCCCCGTCTGGAATACTTTCTGAGAAAGTAATTTATCGCTTTTCATAACAATGCACCAGTCGCGGTTATAATCATTCTTAGACCCATGACTATGAAGAAGAGCGCTATTAGCGTCTTTAGTGTGACATCTTTTACCTTTATGACCACTGAAGTTCCTATTTTTACTCCAAACACGATTCCGATAACCGCGGGAGCCACAATGAGAGGATCAACAAAACCCTTAAGAAGATATAAAGTCCCTCCAACAGCTCCATTTAGACTTATTAAGAATAGACTCAATGCTGAAGCAGCCTTGGACGGAAGACCAAGAACTAGAAGGAGTATTGGCATATTCACGATTCCACCACCCACGCCTAGTAGGGCCGATAATAACCCTCCAAAGAACGTTAATAAAGCTCCAATTACAACGTTTGAAGGTGCGTACTTCACTTCACCACCCTCTGTTTCATCATAATAGCTATCAGAAAAGAACCTGCTAATTCTTCCATATGCTTTTATGGGGTTCTTTGAACTCTTTTTTCCTTTGCGAATCTTACGTAAGATGTTATAAGCTGAGAAGATGAGAAATGCTCCAAAAATTGCTCTTAGAACATTTTGGTTTAATTGCATCATTAAGTGCGCTCCTACAAAAGCACCGATAGCACTCATCGGAATCAGGATCGTAGCTAGTCTAACGTTTGTTAATTCTCTTTTAAGATATACAACATTGCTACTGAGAGCGGTACTTATTGTGCATACTAGACTGGCAGGAATGATATAATGGATATCGATTGGTAAAAGAAGGTCTAGAAGAGGCACTAGAATAGATCCACCGCCTATACCAAATATAGAGCCTAAAAAACCAGCTAGTAAAGCCACTAAAAAAATAATAATTATTTCAAGCATTCTTCCAAGCCCCTCTATCCTTTAATGGCTTTATAGACCTCTTCAGCCACTTTCTTGCCCGATAATAACATGGAACTGAATATCGGTCCCATCCTAGGCAAATTATAAATTGACGCAACAGCCATTCCAGTAGCGTATAGACCTGGAAGAATTTCTCCCGTTTTCTCCACTACTAATCTTTCGCCAAGAGGCGCGTACATCGATTTTTCATAGGGGATCTTTAGGTTAAACTCAGGTATTTTCTTAGACACTATTGTGAGAACCTCTGCGTCATGACCAGTAGCATCGATAACAGCTTTTGTTGTAATAGCAAGTGGATCAACGTGCAGTTGTGCCAATAAAACAGCTGACCATTGAATAACTACACCGGTAATTCTTAACGGATTATCCCTAAACACTACATCCTCTACAGTCACTCCGAAGATGATCTTTGCCCCAGCGTTAACAGCTGCAGAAGCAAGTTTGGCCATCATATCTGCTGTATCCACCACGTAAACTCCTGGGGATACCTGTTTTAAGTGACAACCGATCTCTCTTAATATATTATCCGCTGGTGAAGCCACTACTACTTTATGAAATAGCATGCCGCCTCCACCAATACCACCACCAAAAGACAGTCTGCGTTCAAATATTACCGTCCGTAATCCCTTTTCTGCTAAGTATTTACCAGCAACAAGACCGGAAGGTCCCGCTCCTACTATAGCGACATCAACATTCGTTAAGTTTTTCCAATCCTCCAGAGTCTCCTCAACGATTATTCTTGTGATTTCGTGCTCTTCCAGCGTTTTTAGCTCCATTAAGAACACCCTAGACAAAATCTTCTGCCAAGAATTAAGGAAAGTTGGTATTTAAGAAAATTAATTATTAATGAATATATTCACGAATGAAGAGCGCGCTTAGCCTTCTTTATAGGAGAAGAGAGAGCCAAACAGCAAAAAGACCTGTCAAGAATACTCCATCGAATGTTCCAGCACCTCCGATACTTGCGACTGGAGCACCAAGATAAGGGATCTTTTTGAGATTCATTAGATCTGCGCCAATCAGTGCTCCTAGAGACCCCGTAACGTATAGGAAGGCGTAAAAATCGATCACTGGCGGTATAAATTGTAGAATTGAACATACTAAGAGAGTAAAAAGAGGCGGTACGAGAGCAGGTGTGGCGATGCCTACCCCCGGTATTGGCTTTGCTACTTGATTAATAAGTATTGATACTATCGCTATTGATAAAATTATTTTCACAAGCGCTAAGAATCCAGAACTAATCGTTATCCTCGCTATTATATAGAGAGATAGAAGTACTGGTATCACACAGCCTCCTAGGTTAACCGCAATGAGAGTCTTATGCTCCTCCCAATCAACCTCGGGGATTACCCATGGTACGAAAAATACTCTAACTACTCTGGCTTTGATTATTGGTTGGTAGCTTGATACATAATAAACGGGGATATTAATTGAGCTTCCTACCAGAGAAATATATAGGATGAGAAATACTAGCCAAGCGGGTAGGTCCAGAATTATCTGGAAGAGAACACCATAAAAGATGAACATCCAACTCATGACAAAGAATGTCACTAAGATATAGAGGAGGAGATAAATGTGGTGGAAAGGCAAATATACTTTTCCGCTCGTCCTATAACCCAAAATTTTCCTCTCCATCAATCTCTGAGTCTGAGATATTAAGCATAGAAAAATAACATAATATAATTCTATTCTCATTTTGATAAAATCAATCATCATTCTACTTTTAATAAATCATTCTGTATACAGAATTATTTACACCGTGTATTGTAAATTATGAAAAGAAAAGAAATAAATTTCATAACAACTCAATATATATCGAATCTCACCATTTTTTTCATGGTGTTTTTCATTGTCATCTATTGATCGTGTTCTTGAAAAATTAGGCTTATCTGATACCGCTAGACTTGTCTACACGAACTGTTTGGGCAGGGGTCCCCTTACACTCGCTGAGATCTCTATGATAACCAAACTCGACTATGAGACTATATCCCACGCTGTGAGAGAGTTGCAGATTCAGGGATTAATGAAGGAGATTCCCGAAACGCCTCCTAGGTATGAGACTATACCTCCCTATAAGCTATTCGTTAACCAATTTATAGAGTATACTAATAGGTTCTCGCAGTTTGAAACATCCGTCAAAGAATTGATTAGTGTTAGCATTGAAGATTTATCAAAGAGTTTTAAAGAGTTTCAGACAAGCATCTCAAATACTCTCAAGGGAGTTATTAGCGAGATAAGCGCCGACCTCGAAAAAAGCGTCTCAAGTATATTCGCTATGATCCAAGATGCTACAAAAGAAACAACGAACGTTGTTGAGACATTATCAGAGAATATCGTAAATAGTTTTAACCAACAATTGGCATCATCTGCAGAGATGTTTGGTTCTCAGATCAAGGGTGCACTAAACAGAATTGATGAAGCATTATCTAATCTTTCAAAGGATTTTTCAGAAAGTTCAACTAGGTACGTCACGTCTATAACAGAGGAGATAACTAAGAGTATGAACGAGGTAAACGAGTTATCACGTCAAATGACCACCGCTATAATCGATAACATAGGCTCATTAGCTGAGCAATTATCAGCTAGTATGACAGACTTATTCGATGCTACGAGCAATAGTGTTGCTCAAATGATGCAAACTTTCTCAACAACCCTCTCAGAAACCATGCAAAACCTAGCCACACAGTTCCAGGAATCAATGCAAGATCTCGCCAGTAATATGAGCAAACTCACTGGGGAATTAGGGAAGCAAATAAATGATGTGCAACAAACCCTTAACCAGCTAATAGAAATGATTAAGAATAGACTAGAGGAGGCTTCTAAACAAACTACAACAGCTCTCACTAGCGTATCAGAAGGAGTTGAAAAAGCTAAGGACTCCTTAACAATATCCGTAACGAACACTTTAGAACAGCTCCAAAAGGTTATAGAGGAGATGAGGACAAAACTCGACGGATCAATGACGATCACTCTTAAGAATTTCAGAGATGGAACAGAGAAGATAAAGAGCCAGTATATTAAGACCCTAGAAGAAGCCATCGAGAATCTAAGAGTAAACATTGATAAGACAAGGGAGGAAACTTTGGGACGGATAGAAGAAAGGCTAAACCAGTTAAAATCCATGAGCGAAGAGATGACAAAAGATTTTCTGACCAGAATCAATTCTACTGTAAAAGAATTTGATGAACTCACAACAACTATAGAGAAAGAGGCTATTGAAAATATTAACAAGATATCTAAGCAAGCCGAAGAATCTTCAAAGGAGATAAGATCAAGACTAGTCACAGATATTCAGAATGTATCTAATCAAATCCACGAAAGATTATCTTCCCTAAAAGATACCGCTATAAACGAGCTTAAGAACCGAACAGAGACGGCAGTATCAAAAATCGTTGATGCAATAAGTGAGACCGCAATTAAGCTTCAGAAAAACGTAGAAATGATCCTATCAGAGAGACTACTAAGCGAGGTACGAGACATCGCTAGAACTTTCGAAGAAGGCAGAAGAGCTATGGAGGCTCTCTATGAGGAAACCATGAAACGCGTAGCACCTTTCGTGATGAAGACGTGGGTTATTCAGGGATTGAATGGTATACTTGCTCATATAGAGGATATGATCACTAGAGCGAAAAGTATTCTCCTAATAGTTACGCCCGACATAAGCTTTATCCCCCTCCAGAAAATATTAGAATTAGGACCTATGGTACGTGTCCAAATAGCGGGGGGTATTGATCCAAAAAGAGCAGAGCATTATAACATAGTGTCTAGACTCAAATCACGACCAAGAACACTTGTTAGAAGATACACTAGAGGAATAGTATTAGGAGCCATAGTGGATGATAAAGAAGCTGTTTTTGCCTCATTACCCTCCGAGATAACAAATCCTGATGAAATACTAGGTGTTGCAACTACCTCTCACGAATGGGTAATGCTCGCGCATGATTTCCTAGCATATGCTTGGACTACAGCTGAGGAAGTTTAAAATATTTACACTCTCTTGCTCAATAATTTTTTTATTAAACAAATTAATATGACTATTAATAGTGATCCAGATATCATTACTATATAAACGGGCTTATCTCGTGCCTTAATTAAGCATTTTATCGCATTCATCTTTCTGAACTAATTGTGTTCTTGGGGTGTCAAATTATGCACGTGGGCTGGGACATTAGTCACCGAGGCTTCACAATAAGGGACTATTATTACTTCTCTAAACTAGCTTCTCTTCTCGAGTCTCTTAATATCAAAGTTCATGAGATAGACGAGTTAAGTAACCTTAATTCATACGACGTCTTGGTATTTAATTATCCTGAAGAACCTTTTGATGAGAAAGAGAAAAAATTGTTGCATGACTATTTACTGGATGGTGGAAGAATAATCTTATTAGGATATTTCCGGAACGAGGATCGCGTTGCGGATTCTGTTAACTCTCTCGCGAGAAGATACGGTATAGAATTGCTTCATGATGAAGTAATCGATAAAATCAATAGTTTAGATGAGGAAGGATACTTCATCACAACTACTAGGCTTAAGGAATATAACTGGGGAGTAAGAAAAGTCGTTCTCCCATGCTCTGCTTCGATAAAAGTAAAAGATGCAAGCTCGTACCCTATCGTTTATGCGGAGAACACGGCATTTTCCAAACTAAATGGTTATGGACCACCATTATTCGTGGCTAAAAAAGTGGGTAAGGGCGAAATAATCGTGGGCGGAACATGCGTATTCTGGGATAACTACTCAATCGATAAATTCGATAACGCAAAACTAGCTCTCAATATAATTGCGGGTAAAGACCTATCAATTTCCCGTATACCAATTAAAATTAAGTTGCCAGCTAATCATTGATTTTTTCATTCAAATACATCATCTCTAACTTCTCACTTAAATATTCAGCAGCAGACTTCGCTTCTATGATCTCGTCATTACTCATAAGCCTGACATATCCGTCAGTCGTCATTACCCAATATCTCTTTCTAATTTCTGTGAATCTTCGAATGATTTTTGAGTCATCACCTACCCACTTAAGCTTGTAATCTCTAATAAGGATCCCCCCAACTACGGAGTTCGTCGGTAAGTTTATCTCGTTACCGAAATAATCTAGAAGTTTTCTATTGCTTCCTAGTTTCACCCGGATAATGTTTTTCCCTCTAAGAATAAGTCTCCGTAATATATCATTCTCATCAAGGATCTTCGGCATTCCATAATATTTTATCTCTGGCTGTAATTTAGCTAGTGGAGACTCCAATTTAAGACCTAAAGCATCTAAATACTCACTGACTCTCTCTATCATCTCCTCAACAGCTTCGTAAGCACTTATCTCCTCATTACCGAATAAGAAGAAAGCATCAATTCCGTCTCTTATTGCACGATCCCTGTTCTCTATTAGATTACTTTTCTCCTTTATACGTTCCCCTCTAATCATTTTATGTAAACCTTCAAGCGCAAGAGCAAGTGTTATTTTTATTAAATCGATTAGAAATCTCTCATCTGATTGATTATCGAATACTCTTATCTCTATTCTTGTCTCTCTAATAGACTTCCTATAATCCTCAACAATATTTGTTATAGGTCCACGCGGCGTAATATCCAGTAATCTGCTACCCGTCTCATGTGCAACTAGTTTATATTCCTGTTTTTTAGGCTTGTTGAAAAGAATAATGTACTTAAAAGTAGTTCTCTTGCTTCTAGGTACAATAGAGAGAGGCATCCTTCTCAATTTTGCAAAACTCGACTTTTTCAATACTCTACTAAATCTCAGTCTAGAACTCATGAATCCAGAATATTCCCCAGCGCAAATTGGAGTATTAGCTGAGAGAGATATGAGTTCCGGTAAGTGATTCCTTATATTGTTATAGACGTATTGAAGAGTCCTTATCGGTAATTTCCTATTGTTTCTTCTCCAAACAGATATGTTGATGTGCGTACCATTTATGGGAAAAGGCGAGCTTTGAACAGGATGCATGCTTCCTACGTAAATCAGTAATCCCAATTTTTTTGCTGCCTTAGCGATCAATTCACGACCAAAAATAATCGCTTCGCGAATAGCCTCTATTGGCAATGGATGGGTAACATATTCTATTTGGCTAGGATTTGGTTCCCATTGTAACCCAAACAAAAACTTTCTAGCAATCTCTAAAAGCTCAGAGGACTCTCTTAACATATTAGCAAGTACTTTCGATACGGGCTCTGCTGCTTTTACGAGAAAACCTCTTGAATTAACGATGAATAGTTCTTCCTCGATACCTACTCTAAACTTGTATCGGGACAACAATGACTCCAAAGTACCTCTCCTCTACAAGTTTATCGAATTTATATACTCTATCAGGGCTTTCTCAGCCGCTCTCCTCTTTTTCGCTTTCACCAGATTCAAGAACTCCAATTGAATCGCATTTATGAATGGGGGGAGAGAGTGGTACCTTATTATGTCCCCACCAATGTACTTGCGCTCCAGAATAGGTCTCAAACCATGACTAGCTAACTTATCAAAAAGTTCAACTACAAGTGTTCTGGAAGAAGATAAACCACCAAAAACACCAATTTCTACATCATATTCCCCATTACTTCGCGGAGCACTGTGGATATCTAGAATAAGTCTTATCTTATTTTCCTCCAACGATAATTTTTCTATAATTCTCCTAAAAGGCGTTAACCTAGCTATTTTACGGTTATAATCTATAAATGTTCTTGATACCCTCGATATTAACGCATAAGCCCCCGTAGCTTTAGCTACTCTTCTTACAAGCTCTTCCACTCCCTCATCTCGCATTGGTGCTTGAGAATGGGGCGCGGTCAAAAGAACTGGTTTGTTCCCTCCTATAAACTCGACTCCTCTTGTCAGATCTTCCACGGGGAGAGGAAGATCAAAATGCTTAGCTACTTCAAACAATTCCTTCTTAGCAGAGCTCCATAAAGACCTAGTATTCTCCACAATAGTTTTCTCTAAAGCATCCCTTAGAATCCTAACGAAATTTACGCTTCTACCTATCTTTTTTCCAAACTTACCAAGGAAAATCTGTAACGGAAAAACCCATAGTAGCGTATAAGAAACATCTCTTTCAAGAAAATCAAAGTTCTTAATCCTCTGAACTGTTCTTTCTACAAGAGCTTTATCTATTTTATCTCTTCTTAAACTTTCCTCTAATCTATTTATGTTAGAGTATAGCCGTACTATGTTAAGGTATTTTAGCCTCTCTCTAAAATTCACATACACCCCCCTAATATTCTATATTACTGCGTAATGATTTATACCGCCTCACTAATGGCTTTAGAAAGTTCAAGAACTATTACTTCTAGTTTCTTCAGAAGCGATCCTCCGATTACTACTACATGATCATCAAGTTGAAAAGTCTTATCAGCGATCCTTAGAACTCCACCTCGACTCTTTACGACTCTGATACTCTCTTTACTCGTGGGATCAATTAGTGCTAGGATAGGTGAGCCCCCAGCGGATACATTACTTACCACATTTTCGTATCTGAGGCAACCATTATTGATAGGAGCTGGTGCACGGCGAAGGTGCACGCTTACGAGACGCCCCATGAAACCATACACCCTTATATCAAAAGCATAGTGGAGATTATTCGACAGTAAGACCGGCATTATGGGTACTAGCTCTTGTACAAGTAGGTATTTTCCATTCTGTATCTCCTTTTCTATCTCTCCTTTTTTCGCCTCGAGTTCCTCTCTTGAATTAATCACTATGATACCCTTACCTCCAGAACCACTAGCTGGCTTGATTATAGCTTTCTTACCCATTTCCAATAATTCCTCTACGTACCTCAGTATTTTGTTTCCCGATCTTGAATACCATGTCAATGGTATTCTTAAGTACTTAACCAACTCCTGATTAGAATTCAAGAGTTTTGTGACAACATTATATGTACGGATTTTGCTACCAGTGATATAGCCGACTTCGGATGGATTTACAACAACCTGTTTTAATCCCTTAGGGAAGTCAAAACTTCGCCTAATAATAAGATCTGGATATACTTCATTACCCGTTTCAGGGTCAATAAACCCAGCATAGCTATTCCTGGCCAAGATTTTTGACTTACCAACAATCCAGCTCTTAATACCTCTCCTCTTTAATGCATAGCTAATGGCTATCCTCTCTGGATTAAGAAAACTCTCCCTATGGGGAGGAACCGTTACCATAGCCGTTCGTGGCCATTCATTCCTCTCATAGTAATAGTGGAGAAGACACATCTCCACGAATCTATCAACCAGCTTAGCAACATCTTTTACTAAGTTCTTTTCATAGGGTGGTAGGAATCGTCCTTGTATTCTAGCAATGACTGAGACAACATATATTCCCGCTGGCACAGCATTCGCTTCAAGAAAGTATAAATACCCATCTCTTCCCAAGAGGAGATCATAGCCCTCATAAGGATAGTACTTAACACGTGCCCATTCCTCTCTCGTAGCAAAGAATTCGCGTAAAATCAACAATTTGTCCCACCAATTCGGGGAGGGGAGAAAATCGAATACCTTTAACAACCAAAGAATATATAAATTTTATTCCCACATTTTCCAAGGAAAAACAAAAGATTCAATGCAAATACGATTTAACTGATAATCATCATCATACATTCCGGATGGGTTATTATTTTGAAGTTAAAAGCTATGTATTCTGTCTAAGATACAGATTTAACATATATCTTTAAATTTCTAGAAACGAGAGTTGATAAGGGGTGATTTTTTAAGAAATCCTCTTTACACACATGGAAAGGGCTTTTATAAGTTATAATTATGTGATGGAAATATTTAGAAGAGAAGAGATGAGATATATGCCTGTTAGAGAAGTACAGGTAAAAATTGTTTTAATCGGGGACGGTGCTGTAGGCAAGACTTCTATTGCTCAAAGATTTCTCGGAAAAGAATTTACTCACGAGTACATCATGACCGTTGGGGTTGATTTCTACAAGAAAGAGACTAAGGTTGAGTTCCCAGAGTATGGAGAGGTAAGATTTATTTGGCATATATGGGATTTAGCAGGTCAGCCCCACTGGAAGCATGTAAGACCCGCATTCTATCTGGGTGCTAGAGGTGCTATCTTAGTATTCGATATAGCGAATAGAGATTCCTATCAAAACGCTATAGAGTGGGCGAAAGAATTTATAAGACACGCTGGAGGAAAATATCCACTGGTGTTAGTTGGTAATAAAATTGATCTGCGAGAAAATATTCCGGGTTGCATAACGCCTAAAGAAGGCAGAGAACTTGCTAAGGAGCTCTCCAATCTTTTCGGATTCGAAGTTCCGTATATAGAGACATCCGCTTTACTAAACATTAACATAGATAAGGCGTTCCAGGAACTTGGAAAACTTATAGTGAAGCGAACTGTGGAAGAACTCGAAAGAAAGAAATCATCTCTCGAAGACATTGGGTGATCTCCCTAAAGAACTTTTCATTTACATAATTCTTGAATACGAATCTTTTTGCTGATATATTTAACATCAATCTTTAAAAAGTGAGTAACATTTTTGTGACTTAGGTACCAATCTTAAAACTTGTGAAAAGGCTATCTATTTGCTTACTATACTACAGAACTGGGGTATATATCGGCTCTTCAGGGGAGAGTATTGGTAACAATTACTGATCCTTGGATACTGATCTTTTTCATAGGCATAGGTATATTTGCGACTTTCTTATTATTGCTTATCTTACTAATCCGGAGAGGGGCTGGAAGAAGAGCCCTTGAGCATCCAAAAATTCCCGCACCTCCAGAGAAGACTGTTGAAGTAGTTACAGAAGAAGAGAGAATTGCTTTAGAGGAAATGCTTGTCCCGGAGCAACCAAAGACTATGATTATTCATAGTGTGTCATCAGATATAAATTCTCTTGCTAAAGAGATACTTAGATGGTGTGAAGAAACCGATTTTTGCAGTGCTCTTGCAGATCATTTATTCAATAGCTTATCAGAAAGTGCGGTACGAAACCTATTGAAGATCTCCAGTAGTCAGTTGAAAAAAATTAGATTTGGAGAGTTTACAATTGACCAATTAACAACGATACTTGAGTATTTCAGGACAAACAGCCCCGGAACGTTAGATGAGTTAGCAAGCAAGTATTTGCCAGATTATCTCCAGAGAGCCGTGAAATCTTTCATAAGAAAGAAGAAGATAGAAGAATTCTCTGATATAATTGGTGCTTTGCGGAGAAATGGTCTAAAGTCCATAATAATAATCTCCGTTACCAAAGATTTTGGAGCTTGGCCAGGATACGTAATTGGAATGACGTCCTTAGGCTGGAAATTGCTCCGAACGCCTCCCTTGTCTTCAGAATTATTGATAACAGCCAAGTATGCCCGTTACATAGAGACAATATCAGGAGAAAATCTTATTCTTCGTGAAATAGTTAGGCCAGGAGAACAATTCTTGGTTATAGGGGAGATAAATGATCGCTCCAGAATTCATCAGGCCGAAGCGATTATTGAGAAAATCGCTAAGATTATTCAAGAAAATAAATTAAGGGAACCCGATTTCATCAATACTCTTAGGAGAATAATTACTGAATAGATGCGAGTAGCTCCAATACTTTTCTGGCTTCCTTTCTAAAGCCTCTCTTTTCGAGAATTTCAGTGGTTAATCGGAGTTTATGCTTGAAATGTTGAATGAGGAGAATTCTATCTTTAAGATGTGGGTATTTTCTAATAAACTCCGTTATTAAGGATCCCACAAGTATTGCTGAGTAATATAGTCTAGTTAAGTACTCTGGATCGCTTGCTATGACGTAATCTATCTCTTCTAGATCGTCTAAGAAATTCAAAATTTCTTGTTCATCGCAGTATTCTAGGAGTTTTTTGATAAGCCTTACGCAGAAATACAGAAATTCCAGAGACGTCATTCCTTTGTTAAAGGCTTGTTTAACCAGTCTACGATACATATTATAGATCCTTTTTAGTATGCTTAGTTTCACTGATTCGTCAGGAATAAAGCCTACTAATCGCCATAGAGTTGCTAATAGGTTATGCTCAAACCTTATTCTCCTCATAGAATCTAATTCCTTAAAGATAAGACGAAAATCTTCGAGAGATATTTTCTCTATAATTAGTAAAGGAACCCATAAGAATTCACTCGTAATCATTTTAAACTGTTCAGTTATGATGCCGTACTCATGCAGAATCGTAACTAATTGGCCTATGAATTCCCTCGGAGGTAATGCTCCTTTAAACCAATTAGTGAACAATACTTTCTCAAACTCGCTAACTAACATGCTTGATATTTGAAGGATCTCATCTCTATTCACGATCTCCCCGAGGAAACTAATGAGGAATGATAATATGTGAATAACTCCCTGAGCAATGTTGTAAAGAACTTCATGACCAATAAAGACCCCTTTTAACAACAAATCTTTCATATACCTCTTGATGATGTTCTCGTAGATATCTAGGACTATGGTTCTAAGATCATCAAAAGGGAGACCTCCAGATTCGAAAATCAATCCCATAATGATCGATAAGGAGGATAATGAAAACATTAACTGCCTAATATATTCCTCATTCGATAGTTTAAAGATTCTTAGCTTCTTCTCAGCGTTTTTCTCATATGCTAGAATACTCTCTATTATTTCCTTCCTATTAAAAATATAATAATCTCCGATCTCGTTCCACTTCTTATATAGATATAGCCTATATCGAATATCATGCATGACCCTTGTCGCTTTTAACCAGTTATAGAAGAAGAGGTAGCCTCCCTCCTTAAGCTTAAGTGTTATTACTTTACCAATCCTTGTTCTGAAGAGAGGAACCATGGAATAATAATTTGTTGGAGCGAGAAGAATGAGAATGATGTCTCTCTCTTTCTTAAAATCTTCTCCAAAAACCAAAGCAGCGATATCTTCTCCATTACCTTCTAGAAATTTCTCGAATCCTTCTGGAGATGATGCTATGTAAGCCCCTATTTCCTCGAGAATATATTTCGGCAATACTTGGTATCTCTGATCAAGGGAATTAGAAATATCTATGATTTTATTTTTTAGTTCCTCAAAACTTAACGTTTTATAATTAGCAGTTGATAACAGAATGAGCAGCTCTACCTTCGTAGCTAATAGTTTCAGCAATGGATTATCGGAAGCTTCTAGTGCTCCAATGTTTTGCCATGCCTTCTTCAAATCTCCTGTCTTAAGCGCTTCTCGGACTTCATCAAAAACCATCTTAATATTTTTTACTTTCTTCTGTCTAGGTCTACTTTTTATGCTAGAATGTACTTTCTCCTCGAATTGTTTTAACTCATTTTTAGCGCGTTTCAGTAAATCCTTAGGTAGATTGCTCAGTATATCTTTTAATAACGCGTAGTATTCTTCCTCAGTAATTTCTTCGATCCTCTCTTTTAGTGATTCATCCAAGATCCTATGGATCCGCTCCGATAGAACCTTTGTTACCAAGTCGATCTTTCCCGCTACCACTTTCTCGATCCTGTAAAGAACTTTTTTAAGTTGGGGAATAACGGCATCCTGAAATTCCTTACCAACAATGCCGATAAGAAGAAGATCTGGAGTGAAAAAACTTCTCATTACAATGATTGAGGACGTTGGGTCCTCTATTCTACGAATTCCTCCTAAACCAAAGGTGGTAGAGAGTAGGGATGCAGCAGAAATTAGAGGAGATGGGGCCTCTTTTTCCTCTGCTTTTTTCCACTTAGCGATCAGCATTCCCCCTTGTGTTATCACTAGTGCTGATCGTATCATTTCCGATCTACTCTGTCCTAGCTCTCCATCCAGATAATGCCTTTTTTTAAAAGCATACTTTTTGGATAAATAAAAAATATTGCTAATGTTTCTGTTTCCTAGAACAATAATTAATCACTGTTTCGCGAGTGATTCTATTAACTCCTCTATAGAATCCGGCACCTCATTTAGCACAACTTTGGAGTTATTCAGAATAACTACAGGGAACCCATCATATTCAAACTTTTCAAGCTCCTTGCCAGCCTCTAAAGCATCTATTATATTAATATTCAGTGAGAATACTTCATAGGCTAAGTGAATAAGCATTCTACCAAGTCTATAACACGCATGCCCAGGAAGAACATAGAGATCAATCTCTCCTCCGAATCCTTTTAACATCTCCCGCTGCGATTCACTAAGTTTGTAGGGGACTAGGCTCTCTCCACTTATACATACAGCCTCAATAACCAGTTTTTCTAGTTTCCCAATCATCCAGCCGACGAAGCGTAACCTATTCCCATAGCCTGTTTCAATAGATAATATCGGAGAACTCTGGAACCTGTTGGCTAGTGATTTAATAGCCTCTGGTATTTCATTCTTAACAACCACTCTATCGCTTGACATTTTTTTCAATGAGTGCAAAAGCTCTTCTACTCTTTCATAATAATAGGGATCCCCCCTCCTAACATAGCATATAGTGACCTCTCTACTCAGTCTCGATAAAGCATTTGTAAGAAAACTCATTTCTAATTCGATGCTAAAATCGATACTGGAAGACATTCCTTATCCCCAGGAGAATCATTTCTCATAATTGGGATATATCATAATGTTTGAAAAAGCATGAAGTATATTTCTGTACAATGTTTATGAAAAAATTGAAATTTTCCATAAGCTCCGTATTACGTAATTCACCGTATCATCTATTATCCTTGGCGATTAAGAATAAAATCACATTTAAAGACTCTATTGAAAAAATATGCTTAGAGACAGCTATGAACATCATTACCATTTCGATATAATATGAGTGGTAAGAAAAATGCCTCTATCAACAACGCTCTTTAAGATTTTTATCACACCCTTTATAGTGAGAACTTATAAAAAATGGTACGAAGAAACTGTTGATTGGAAAAAGAATGATTGGAGAAACTGGCAAGCTGAGAGATTTGAAGAAATAAAGAAATCTAAGTGGACATTAAGACATTTTCCATGGCTAAAAGAAATCACATACGATGATCTTACTAGCATTCCCGTGCAGGAACACTATGTTGAAGCACCATCAGACTTTCCGGCGTTTGTATCTTACCAGAGTACGGGAACTATTGAGAAAAAGACTGTCAAATTTACAAAACGCGACGTAATGATGTTTCTCAAAGCGATAGGTAGGTATATATTATGGCTAAAGGGAGAGACCCAAATGAAAAAAGGTGTTGTAATTGGGTATCCAGGATTAATAGTATGGGAATTCGGGAAACTATTTGATAAAGTATTTTGTAAGAAATGCTACTTAATGACCTACGAGGAATTCCTTAAGAAAAAGAAGGAAATAGCTAAAAGATCACCTCTTGACTCAGCTCTACTAACACTACCAGTCGCTATTCCATTTATAGAGAACCTAGAAAGGGGTCTATTTACCTCTCCTTCATTCTTCTTCGTGGGAGGAGATGTTGTAACTGACTATATACGCCTCTTATTGCATGAGAAAACCTTGGAACTGGACTTACTAGCATACTTGGTTGATATTTATGGAACCTCTGAGATAAGCTTAGGGGGTATGGAGATCCCCCCGCGAGTAACTAAGGCTAATGCTTATGTCCCTGAGACATTCATAGGCTTAATAAAGAAGACAGATGGATCATTAGTAAACATATTTGACGCGAAAAGAGGAGAAGAAGGGGAATTGATAGCTACTACTCTCGCTGAATATACGGTACCTAATTATAACCTGAGAGATGTAGTAAGAATAGTTAATGAAGAAACTCCTCTAGGTGTCCCAAGCTTCCAAGTTCTAGGAAAATCCTCCCGAAAAGTTCACTTGGCATTAAAAACATTAGGAGAGATAAGGGGGCTTAGTGCAGCATTTTTCCGAGTAAAAGGCATCTCCATAAATTCATTTGCTTTAGTGAATTTCATAGGAAAGAGCTTCGCTAGTGATTGTCTTATTCTTATAGAGGAAAAAGAGAAAAACGTTTACATGCGCATATTTGTAGAAAAACCCATAAATGAAGAAGAATTCTTTTCTAAACTGCAAGAGGATCCCGACATCGGTTATTTAATAGATGATATGAAAATAGGAATACTCAATATTGAAATTATTCATGACAATGAAGTTATTAACGATCTTAGAGAAGTTGTAAGAAGAAAATGGGGTCTGCAAGCAGAACATCCTAGAGTAATATTATTAAAGGATAAATAACTGCTGAGGAAGAAAAATGATGATAAAAATTAATTACTTACCAATATTTCTCGGTACATCAATTACTTCACTAGGTATTGGTATCTTTATTATAGGATTATTAAGATATAAATTACCTGAGAGTATTAGGTCTCAGACTATTATTAAAATCCTTATATTCGGTGTTATCTTCGGTTCTATTCTCTATCCTCTTTTAGAATTAATGGGAAGTTTCGCTCCTTCTGAAATTTCTGCTAAGATTTTTTTCATACTAGCAATAATGACTTTGAATATAACAACTTTTCTCCTTATTCTTTTCTTCGACATAATTCTATCCCCTAGTCCATCACGAGTTTTATATGGAATTGTAATACTAGCTATACTGATTAAGGGTGTTAGCCTACTTATTGAGCCAGTAAAAGTATACAGAATAGGAGCAATATGGATACGAGAAGGAGTCCTCTCTAATCTCGCTCTTTCTTCAGCTTCTATAATCCTTTTGTTACTTATTTATGAATTGTTGAAAGCTATTCGTTTAACATTATTAACGAAGAAAAAGACTCGAACAGTTCTTCTAGTCCTTTCTTGTATAGTCATTGTCTTTATTGGTATTCTTATAATCTTTGTTTTAGCCTCGATTAATTTCATACAAAAAACAATGATACCATTTACGCAAGAGATTCTTACCTCCTCTATCAGTCTATTATTAGCGTTTCTTGTCATTTCTAGGGTTTCTCACATATTGCTTCTTCCAATAATTGTTCATGGAATTATTATAATGACGTATGGTGGTGTTACTGTTTATCGTGAGGGCTTTACTGATCATGGGAAAAGAACGCTTCCTATGGTTTCTTCTCTGATGGCTTCTATCATCGGTTTGACTCGGGGTATAGAGGAGCGGGAGGCTGAGAATTTATTCCGTGTCTATGAATTTGTTGAGAAGATAATAACTGTGTATTTTGGTCGTTTTTCTGTGGGGTGTGTTTACTCTAATGGTTCAAATACTGCCTTGCGTGAGTTGCTTAGGACGATAGTGAACGAGTTTGAAGAGAAAGTTGGTGTGCTTGATGAAGGAATAGTTTTTGACACAGACACGCAAATCGCCAAGGATGTCATTGGTAAGTATCGAATATTCTTTGTCTAAAAATGTTCTGAAAATATACTTTTATTTCGTACAGAACTCTTTCTAGAAAAATTGTTTACCTAGGCCTGGTGAGTAACTTTGTCAGAGAGTACTTATCATGGTGTTCTTAGCTGTGATAAGGCACTGGAGCTATTTCTTTCAGAGCTGCGTACTCCATTTCTCGATGTTCTAGAAGTTAGTATTTTCGATTCTATTAATCATGTCTTGGCAGAAGATGTTTTATCCCCTGTGGATGTCCCACCTTTCGATAGAGCTGCAATGGATGGTTATGCTGTAAGAGCAGAGGATGTTTTCAGTGCCTCTGAAAGTAACCCTATTCCATTAAGAATTATTGGTCAGTCTATTATTGGTTCTCCATTCACTGATAGCGTTGGTCCCGGTGAAACTATCCAAATCGATACTGGAGCAAAAATGCCTGAAGGGACTAATGCTGTTGTGCCGAAAGAGTATGTAGAAAGAAGTGGAGATACGGCTCTCGTTCTTAGGAGTGTAGCTCCTTATGAAAACGTATCTAAGCGTGGGGAGGATATTAAGCGTGGAGATGTCATTTTGAGAAAGGGATTAAGAATCTCCTCATACGATGTTTCTATTCTAAAGAGTGCATTGGTTTCGCGAGTCAAAGTATATCGCTGGCCTCGAGTTGCTATTTTCTCTTGTGGGAATGAGTTAGTAGATGAGGCTCAAGAAGAGGAGTTAACTAGGTATGGTAAGGTTATAGATAGTAGTAGGACAATGATTCATAATCTGTTGAGAGAGAATTTCTGCGAGGTAATAGATTTAGGCATTGTTAGAGATGATCCGGAAGCTATAAAGAGGAAGATTCTGGAGGCTAAGGAAAGAGCTGATCTATTAGTAACGCTGGGCGGTACAAGTATTGGGGAGCGTGATTTTGTTCCTGAGGCTGTTAGGAGTATAGAGGGTGCAAGAATCGTTGTTAGAGGAGTAAGCATGAGACCGGGTAAACCGGTTGTTTTATCATTCATAAATGACTTTCCAATAATTTCTCTTCCAGGTCCACCAGTTGCGGCTTTTCTAGGATTCCTTTTCTTTGTTAAACCCGTTTTAGACAAACTCTCAGGTATTAGAGGCGTGTACGTTCCCCGGATCATCAGGGGTACTCTTACTAAAAGGCTCCCATCTCGTCCAGGTATAAAACATATCGCTAGAGTGAGAGTTGTTCGTCAAGATAATGAATACTTTGTGCATCCTATTAGGATTACTGGTGCTGGTGTACTATCAAGCATCGTTAAGGCCGATGGTCTTGTTATAGTTCCAGAAGATGTGGAAGGTTATGAGGTTGGAGATAGTGTAGAGGTTGTTCTTCTTAGGGATAGGATAGGTGTTTGGGATGAGGAAGATCTTTAGAAAATTGGTCTCTGTGGAAGAGGCTAAGGAAATTTTTCTAAAATTCTTTACTCCCCGTCCTGTTGGAGTAGAAGAAGTCGAGCTACTTAATTCTCTAAACCGAGTGTTGGCGGAGGACGTTATTGCTCAAATAGATGTTCCAGCATTCGATAGAACTATTGTTGATGGTTATGCTGTAAGAGCGGAGGACGTTTTCGCAGCCTCTGAAACTAACCCAGTCAAACTTCGTGTTATTGAAAGAGTTCGTACAGGGTTCAAACCGTCGAAACGTGTTGAGAGAGGATTAGCGTCAGAGGTGGATACCGGAGCCGAGATTCCTCCAGGAGCTAATGCTGTAGTCCCCATCGAGTACACCGAGGAGGAAGGAGAGTTTGTTCTTATCTACAGAAGAGTTTCTCCTGGGGCTAATATTCAGTACGCAGGCTCCGATATTGGCCGGGGAGAGGTACTATTGCGTAAAGGATACCTCCTGACCCCCCGGGATATAGGGGTATTAGCTGCTCTTGGCTATTCAAGAATTCGAGTTTATAGGAAACCTAGGGTGGGGATAATAAGTATTGGGGATGAATTACAGCTCCCAGGCACTAGTTTATCTCCAGGGAGAATATACGATGTTAATACTTATACGCTAGCTACTAGTGTGATGGAGAATGGTGGTGATCCTGTAATCATTGGAATTGCCAAAGATGATCCAGATGATATTAGGGAAAAAATCAAGAAAGCCCTAGAAACTTCTGACTTAGTTATTTCATCGGGAAGCTCTTCTGCTGGTTACTCTGATATGTTGTATAGAATTATCAATGAGTTTGGAGAGCCAGGAGTGTTAGTGCATGGTGTTAAGAGCAAACCCGGCAAACCAGTTATACTAGCTGTTGTTAATAACAAACCATTCTTTGGCCTACCCGGTTTCCCTACTTCATCCTTAACAGCATTTAGGACATTTGTAGAGCCCATACTTAGGAGAATGGCTGGTCTAAAAGAATTTACTAGAAAAGAATTATCAGCGAGGATTACTCGTAGAGCCCTAGGTGAGGCTGGTCGGAGGGTCTACAAAACGGTTTCCATTCACAAGGTTCATGGCGAGACAATTGCTTACCCACTTCCCACGATCTCAGGAGCGATAACAACATTAGCGAATGCTGAGGGATTTTTCGAGATTCCAGAGAATGAATCGTATTTACAGGAAAACTCGATCATTAAGGTAAAGATATTTGATGAAAAGACTCAAATTCCCGATCTAGTGATTATGGGGCCGAGATCTACTAGAGTAGAGAAAGCTATTAGTTTATTGATCAATGAGAATCCTGGTGTAAGAATAAAATATGTTAAGACGAATCCTTTATTAGCCGTGGATGCAGTACTACGAGGCGAGGCAGATATTGCTTGCGTTAATATCTTTGACCCTTCTAGCAATAGGTATAATGAGCATCTAGTCAGGAAAGATGAGCTCTCTCTAGTAAAAGGATTTACTCGCGAGATAAGTATTGTGACTGCTAGCGATAAAGAAGCTATTAACAATGTTGAGACTGCTGTGGAAAAAGGTCTTAGACTAGCAAATCGCGAGAAAGGAAGTAATTATCGTGTGTTATTGGATCTAGAACTTATGAAACTAGCTAATCAAAAGAACACCACTTTTAATGAACTTATCGAGAAAGTTCCAGGGTACTACGATGAGTACAGAACTGTTTCATCAGCAATAATCGCTGTTGAGACTGGGAAAGCTGATTACTGCATTGCTCCTACAGAGATAGCTGAAATGTATAACGTCAATACGGCTCCATTCGCAGAGGAGAGCTTCGATTTTATAGTAAGGAAGGATACTGGTAATCCCCTAGTAACTGAGTTTTTCAACATACTTAATGAGATTAGGTGAATCATAATGATTATACAAGTTGAGTATCCTGGGTTAAATGTCTCTTGGGCCATTATTAGGGGCGTTAAGGTTCTGCGAACGGAGCCTCCCGCAGTTCCAAGGGCTGAAGAGAAGATAAAACGGACTTGGAACCTTGATAAACTCTCTTTTAACCCCATTATTAGGGCGTATAGATCGTTTTTCTGGTCATTAGGCGTGGATCCTACAAAAACTAGACCATCCGCTGAAGCGTTGATTAGAAGAATACTCCGGAGAGGAAGATTACCTAGAATAAACAATGTCGTGGATGCTATGAATGCTGCTTCTGTAGAAACTTTGATTACTCTAAGTGTTTTCGATCTTAACAAGATTTCTTTGCCATTAAGAATAAGAGCCGCGAAAGGAGGAGAAAAAATGATCGCTATAGGTCCTGAGGAATTTGTATTTCCGAAAAATTTCCCATTGATGGAGGATGCTAAGGGAGCCATTGTTGCTGCAGTAATATTTAGAGACTCCGATAATACCAGGGTAACCGAGACTACTGAGAATATCCTTGTGGTAGGCTATGCTCCAGATACCGTGGAGAGCTATATTGTTCGAAAAGCCGTTAGAATTGCTTGTAATTATATAGTGGAAGGGGCTGGTGGAAGGCTTGAGCAGTAATGATTTTTTCTGCCGAAAACATATCTCAACAATCTATTTTCTTGATCACACGCATTATTTCATCAAACGAGATATCATGAATAATAGCAGCTGCTTCTTTACTCATTAATTTAGTGGAATCTCCTTCGCTAACTATAATGGCTTTCACATCTGCTCTCTTCGCTGCTTCCAAATCAACTGGGTGATCACCTATCATAACCGTTTGAGAAGTATCCACTTCAAGCTCCTTACATATCTTAAGGATACCGTCTGGGAAGGGTTTAGGTCTCTCAATATCATCTCTAGTGACTAGTTTATCCACTAGATCAGCTATACCGAATCTCTCAAGTACCTTTCTGGCATATTTTTTACTGTTAGAAGTTAAGATAGCCACTTTAAAACCCATTTTCTTTAGTGAAGTAAAGAGATCTCTGAGGCGTGTTTTTTCCTCAACATAGGGTAATGCTTCTAGCTCAATCCTCTCTATTATCCGAAAAACCTTTTCTCTTATCTTTCTCGGATCTACACCATGTTTCTCAGCTATTTCCTTAGAAATGTAGTAAATCTTTAAGAAAAAGGGTGGGGACGGAGATACCTTTACACCGTACTTCTCTTCTAGATATTTACTGGCTTCCTCCCTAGCTGCTCGTAGATTCTTAAAGTTTGTTTTCACCAAAGTTCCGTCGAGATCAAAGATTATCAATTTTATCATTCTTAATCACTGGAAGAAGCTCATTATTGAAAGTTGTTTATGTCTCTTGAAAACAAGATGCGCTCGTGGTCCCCTCACTTTGTATACGAGGATTTCTGTCGTAGAATTCCTCTCGATGATTTCTATTTTTACACCTCTTAAAGATCCTCCAAATAGTTCTCTCAGCCTATCCATCACATCCTTAGCACTATTTAGCTCCTCTTCCCCACTTTCTCCCCCCTGCTCATAGGTTAATCGATACGGCGGTGTTCCCTCTTTAACTATTTTTCTAAGCTCCCGTACACCAACCATATCTTTGGTTCACCCCACAATTATGTGAAAGCGTCAGTAGAATACTATTAACATACTTTTTGTACTTTATTAGTAACTTTTTCTATTACCGATAGTTAATGTTCGGAGAAATTGTTAGAGAAAACTCTTATTTGCGAATTACATTGCTTTCATAAGATATCCTGCTTGGTGTGGGGCCATGGATTATTTAAAAATGTTTGTGAATATTCTGTCCGAGATGATACGATATAAAAGCTTAGCAATTAATAAGGAGGGGTGCGAGAATACAGCGTATTATCTTAAAGAGATATTGGAAGAGATTGGCTTCCATGTGGAAATTCTTAAACATCCAGAGGGAAACCCGGTTGTGCTTGCTAGTATCAAGGGTTCTAGCCCTAAATACCTAATGTTCTACAATCACTACGATGTTCAACCAGTAGATCCATTAGAGGAGTGGGATAGTGATCCATTCAAACTCGTTGAAAGAGGGGGGTACCTCTATGGAAGAGGCGTCGGGGATAATAAGGGGAACATAGCTTCTCGAATAGTAGCAGTTAAGAAAGTTATTGACGAACTTGGCGAGTTACCAATTGGTGTGAAGTTCGTTATTGAGGGAGAGGAAGAGGCTGGCTCTCCTCATTTATTGGAGATGCTGCAGCAGAGAAGAGTTTTCTTTAATGATGTTGTGGGAGTAATCTGGGAGTTCGGAGGCTTTAACCGTGACAGCTCTATCTCTATTGTTTTGGGTTTGAAAGGTATTCTTTATGTCGAGTTTGAGGCCAAGAGATTAAGAAGAGATGCTCATTCCTCATTGGCTGTCCTGTTACCCAGCGCCGTCTGGAATCTCATAAACTTCCTAATCGATCTCAAAAGAAACAATCTGAGACAAATAAAGAGCTTTTGGAAAGGAATAGTGGACGTTGAAAATATTATTGAGGCTCTCGAGAAAACTGAATACGAAATAGCGTTTGACCCAAAGTCTCTAAAAGAGGAGTTTGGAATTAAACAATTCGTGAACAACTTAGAAGGCAGAGAGGCTCTCTTAGCATATTTTGGAAACCCAACCTTTAACATAGATGGTATACTAGCCGGCTATACTGGTCCAGGATCAAAAACTGTTCTCCCAGCAAAAGCGTTAGCAAAAATAGATTTCAGGCTCGTTCCTCACCAGAATCCAAAAGAAATCGCTGAAGAATTATGCGAATACGCAAGGAAATGGGGTATAGAGTGCCGGATTCACTCAATGACAGATCCCGCTTATACAGATTTTAAGCACCCATTTGTTCAGCGAATCTTGAATATACTAAAGAGAAAAGGCGAGCGTATAAAAGTTGCTCCTTGGTCCCCTGCTAGTGGTCCAATGCATGTATTTACTAAATACCTAGGTCTTCCCGTAGTTTCTGGAATTGGCGTAAGTTATTGGGGATCTAAGCATCACGCACCGAACGAGAATATAAGACTAAGCGATGTTCAAAGAGCCATAGAAATTCTGGAAACCATTCTAAAGAGCGAGGAACTTTCAGGGGAGGCTTAGAAATAATGCATTACTCACACCCCCATGTTCATGAGAAACTACCTCAAACAGTATCCTTTGCAATAATCACGGTGAGTACGTCTAGAGCTATTGCGAAGAAAAAAGGAGAGAAGATTGAGGATATAAGTGGTGATCTAGCCGAAGATATCATAAAGAAGGCTGGTTTTAAAGTGATTTATCGCGACTTGATTCCAGATGGCATAGAACCTGTAAGGAGCTGCTTAGAGAAGGCTTTGCAATCCGGTGCTGACATCATTATCTTTATAGGGGGTACCGGAATCACAAAAGATGATGTAACTGTAGAGGCATTAGAACCTCTTCTTGAAAAGAAACTGAATGGATTCGGTGAAATATTTAGATTCTTATCCTTCAAGGAAGTAGGATCTGCCGCAATGTTATCTCGAACACTCGCTGGATCCTACAGGAGTGCAATGATTTTTTGCCTCCCAGGTTCTCCAAACGCCGTTAAACTGGCTTTGAAAAAACTCATCTTACCAGAATCCCGCCACATAGTGTATTTATTAAGAAGAAATCAAGATAGGTGATTACACTATATCTTTATTTTGGGAGATACTAAGGCTTTAAGAATTCTTTCTATCACTTTCTCTCCATTATAATTAGTTTTACCTTAAGATCTCCTAGAAGAATGTTTGATACGCTTTTTACTTCCCAATGCTCCCTACTGACGCTAATCATTACCTCATCGTGTGGCGTGAAGCAGACGAATATTTCTGCTCCAGACTTGTAGGAATACTCTGATAATGCTTTGTAAAGCTTTTTAATAGCTCCAGGTCTTGCTGAACGGATTCCAAAAGGTGGATTTGTAATTATCATATCAGCATGAGGAGGATCTGAGAAAAGGATATCAGCTGAGAAGAATTTTACAAATCTTCTCGGCTCGATCCCCCATTCCCTCTTTAAAAAACTTCTATATGTTTGTAAATTATCCACTGCTAACGCAATATTCTTCTGTGATATATCGCTCCCCAAAATTTCGTACTTATCATGAAATTTCTTAGAGCGTTTCGCTAGGATCCTTGTTTCTTCTCCAAAATCACCGAGAATCCTTCTTACAAAGTCTTTTACTTTCTCTCGTCCAAGGTCGATTCCTATGGGGAATTGTTCTAGGATACTCAAGATTTCCAGTGGTATTGTACCGTATCCACACATAGGATCATATATCACTGCTCCCATTTTTCTAGAATATGCCATATAAAAAGCTGCTGAGGCCGCAGTCGGTCTAAGAGCCGCTGAATGAATATTCTTTCTCCAAGCCCGTTTTTTATTAAGGTCACCGAATAAGTCCCAAGCTAAGATAAGAATATCTCCTATTATTGCAACGAGGATCTCTATTGTTGGCTTTTTTAAGTCTACTTTAATGCTTGGATCTAATAATATTCGCGCTGATTCACGAGCCAAATCAACGCTACTGAAGTTATGCATATATGTTTTTGTACCCCTCAGAGGGTTTCGTGAGGCAAGCCGAAGCCCTCTGAAAGCTATTCTATCTCTTTCTCTATCGATAATTTCCTCTAAAAATTCTCTGAAAACATCTCTATGTTCTCTAACTTTAGCAAGTACGGTAGAGATATCGTGGGGATCCTCTACCTCCTCTATAATCACGGGAATGAGTACTCGTGAAGCAATACGCGAAGATAAAGCAATTCTAACCAAGTCTTCGAGAGAAGAAGTCTTGACTAATGCGAAGCATCCTAGGTTTAGAGGATTGGATAAAACTTTCTCATCTATTTCAAGTTTTAGGGTTCTCTCTAGACCAGGATTCGTCATAAATAAGAGAGTTGTGAGGTTTGCTGGGTCATTGATTAGACTCTCCAACAAAAATCCCTATATACATCATAGATCTATGGGGATTACCTCGCCAAGTTCTGGTGCTACTGCGTCAAAGCCATAGTTATCACGTAGCTCGTCAGCGAATGCAACGGCGTCGTTCTCTTCACCATGGACAACAATTATTTTTTCGGCATTTTTAAGTTTTGAAACGATTTCTAATAGTTCTTTTCTACCAGCGTGTGCTGATAGGTCAAAGTACATTACTTGAGCTTTTACGTCTTTTTCTTTTCCATCAATTCTTATCTTCTTCTCGTTTAAGAGCTTGTGACCAGGTGTTCCTGGTACTTGGTAAGATACGAATATTATTGCGTTTTCTTCTTTCTTGTACACTTTTTGGAGATACCACTCAGCCCATCCACCAGACAGCATTCCTGCCGGAGATATTACGGCTGACGGCTTCTTTAGCATTTTTCTTCTTTCACTCTTCGTTCTCATCCATTTTACTCTCCTAACGCTCGCTTTCAATGCTTTGTAATCCTTTAGGTATTCTGGATATGACAAGAGAATCGAGGTAGCTGTCTGTGCCATACCATCTAGTGCTACTTTGCCTTTAAACCTATAATGTCTTAGAATACACATTACTTCCTGAGATCTACCAACGGAGAATGATGGGATCAATGCTACTCCTCCTTCTTTTACTACTCTCCTTACGGCTTTGACGAATCTCTTTTCTTCGCTTCTCCTCTCTGGGTGTTCTCTACTAGCATATGTACTCTCCATAATCACTATATCAGCGTCTGTTACTATGTCCGCTCCTTCCAGAAGATGCGTCTCTATCGTATTTATATCGCCCGTGTACCATATCTTCTTACCATTGATTTCCAGCAGTATTGATGCACTACCGGGAACGTGCCCTGCATTTAATAACGTAACAATAATGTCATCGTCTATTTCTATTGGTTCATTGTATCTTACTGGAATAGCTGCTTCGAGCATTTTCTCTAAATCATATATTGTGAAGGGTAATTTTCCATTGTTTATCTTCATCATATCTCTTATTAGTAGGTCTGAGTACTCTATAGTTAGTGGCGTTGCGAATAACATTGGTCCCCTAGCTTTCTTGTAAAGCAGTGGTAATGCTCCGCTATGATCAATGTGAGCATGCGTTAAAATCACAGCATAGATATCTAATGGATCAACAGGTAGCGGAAATTCGGGATTTTTCGAGGGTGTGCTACCATAATCAAGGAGAATCTTTTTCTGCCCCGTGTCCACTAGGATAGCTGATGCACCGACTTTACGAGCCCCACCAAGGATCTTTATTTTCACTCTGCTCATTTTTGTTCACCATTACGTACATTACTAAGTACCATATCAGGTTTTTTTACATAACTTTGATTAGGAAGAATAATTCTAAGTCTATAGAATGTATTTAAATATTTGGATCACTACCTATGAGCCTTTCCCTCCCTTGCTCTTGCGATAACTCTATAAACTATTACAATTAGATTTGGAATTTTAGCGAATATAAACCTACTCGCTAGGAGGTCTTCTTGGAATGGAAATAAAGGTGAGAAAAGACAAAGGATCTGAAATTCTTGAATTGAGTAGGCTAATCAATGAACGCATGAAAAAGATAAAATACAAAATAGCTATAATGTCGGGGAAAGGAGGAGTAGGGAAAACAACCATAGCTACGAATTTAGCCTATGCTCTAGCTTTAAAGAAGTATAAGGTCGGTCTCTTAGACGCTGATATCTATGGGCCAGATATTCCAATAGCCATTGGTGTTCAAGAAAAGTTTCCAATGGTTATAGACAATGCTATTGTGCCTTTCACTGGCCCACTCGGAATCAAAGTAATGTCTATTCAGTTTTTGCTTGAGAAGGAGGATCAGCCAGTCATATGGATGGGTCCCCTAGTTGCAAGAGCTATTCAACAGTTCATAGCTCAGGTGGCGTGGGGAGAGTTGGACTTTTTAATAATTGATCTCCCTCCAGGGACTGGTGATGAAGCTTTAACCGTGATGAAGTACATACCTAATTTAACTGGTGTTGTGATAGTTGTTACTCCACAGAAGATTGCTGTTCATGATGCTAGAAAGGCTGTAAGAATGGCTCAGATCGTGGGAGTACCCGTTTTAGGAATCATCGAAAATATGCATGGTTTTGTATGTCCTAAGTGTGGTGCTGTCTCTTACATATTTGGACGAGGAGGAGGAAAGAAAGCTGCCGAGGAACTTAATGTACCGTTTTTAGGAGAACTTCCATTAGATCCAAGGATTGCTGAATTTACGGATGAGGGAAAACCATTTATTACCAATGAGGAGGCATTAATCTCGAAAAAATTCATGAGTATAGTTGAGAGGTTGTTAGAGGGGATAAAGAAATTAGAAACTTCTAAGCCTCCTCAATAGAAAATTCATAACCCTTTTCTCTCAATTTTTTAAGCAATTTTTTAATAAGTTCTTCGCTAGGAGCTTCCACTACCAGCTCTACCTCTGCTTCAAACGGTAATATACGGGGATCATATCTCTCAGATGTGATATCTACAATGTTAATGTACGCTTCCGATAGAATAGATAGGACATTTCTTAAGGAACCAGGATAATCTGGTAGTTTCCCTCGCAACTTAATAAGCCTCTTTAGCCTCATTTGTTCGCGTCCAATGATTTTCATGAGTGTACTCATGCTTATATTGCCACCACTCACCACTGCTACTACCTTCTTATTTCTCGCATCTATTTTCCCAGATATTATAGCCGCTAGTGCCGTTGCTCCTGCCCCTTCTGCTAGGGTTTTTGCTCTTTCTAGCAGGAGAAATATTGCACGGGCTATTTCATCGTCATTAACAATAACTATATCATTAACTAATTCGCTCACAATCTTACTGGTTATTTCTCCAGGTTTTTTGACGGCAATACCATCGGCTATTGTATGGAGCGGCTTTTCTTTAACCCTTACTCCTTTAACTCGTGCAAACATTCCTGGATAAGCCTCTGATTGCACGCCTATTATTTTGACACTCCTCCCTAATTTCTTCCGTAATGCTATAGAGATCCCCGATATCAACCCTCCACCGCCGATTGGTACCACTACAATATCTGGTCTTGGAAGATCCTCTAGAATCTCTAAACCAATTGTTCCCTGACCAGCGATTATATATGGATCATCAAAAGCATGAATAAATGTCAGGTTTTCTTCTCTAGCTATTTCCACAGCTTTCGCATAAGCCTCATCAAAATTCACGCCATGTAGAATAACTTCGGCCCCATAAGACTTTGTGGCAAGTATCTTCGCTAATGGGGCAAAAATAGGCATCACAATTTTACACTTTACTCCCGCCATTTTAGCAGCGTATGCAACGCCCTGAGCATGATTCCCAGCTGACGCCGCAATTACTCCTCTTCTCTTCTCCTCTGTCGAAAGCTTTGATATCTTGTAGAACGCTCCTCTAACCTTAAACGATCCAGTCTTTTGCAGATTTTCAAGCTTTAAAAAGACCTCTCCTCCAGCCATTTCAGAAAACGTTCGAGATTTGTCCAGAGGAGTTCTATGCACGATTCCTTTGAGAATTTCTTTTGCTTCAAGAATTCCTTCATAGATCGTATCTATCAAGGCAGTGACTGATCCCAAACACTTCACCATTATTCCTAATATAATAAAGATAGATAAACTTTTTCAACGCAACTTTCCTAGTTAAATTCCCTTCAGATGATGACGGGTCTTCTCTCGGAACACTCGTGATGAAGAAAAGACCGAACACTGATCCTCTTTGTCTCAAGAATTCTTCAACCGTCTCGCATTTTTTAGTGCCATCTAGAATCTTCTCTAGGACAAGTTAATATGAGATATTTTTAAATAGTTGGTATATCCTAACATTGTTAGGATAGTCCATACTAGGTAAGGAAAATGTTAACCCCTATCGAGGCTCATTACCTCAAAATCATATATAAGCTAGAAGAAGAGGGTTGGAGCCTCGTGGGTGCTCAACAAGTGGCGAAGTTTCTGGGGGTAACGAGAGTAACTGCGCATGAAGTAATGATGCGGTTAGTGGGGAAGGAAATGCTAAGGCATTTTCCAAGAAAGGGTTTTGCTCTTACACCTAAGGGGAGACGATTAGTTAAGAGGCTCATCCGAACTCATAGGATTCTAGAAACAATGTTTGTAAAACTATTCAATATCCCCTTAGAAGAGGCGTGTAGATGTGCTACGAGGTTAGAACTTATTTTCTCTCCCAAAATTGCAGAGAGAATCTTTTCAGCTATTGGAGCGCCAAAGTGTTGTCCGCACGGAGAATTAATTCCTCCGCTAGAAGAATGTGATGAGGTGAAGTCAGATACGTGCTAGAACTCTCTTTATCCTAGCGGTTTTGCTCATAGGATTTCTTCATACTAATCCAGACGTAGCTTCGCAAGGAGGGAAGATAAGGATAGTGGCTTCGATGGAGACTTTCGCTAGTATAGCGAAATTCATAGGCGGCGATATGGTGTCTGTGGATTATATCTTACCGGAAGGTGCCGATCCTCACGACTATTCTCTGACCTTCTCGGATATAGAAAAGATAAGAAACGCGGATATACTGGTTTTGGCGAATTCAGAATTCTTTGCATTAGAGCAACAGATCTTAGAAAATGCTCTAGGAAAACCCTATATTGATTTCAAAGATTACGCGTTGTATAATGCTGCGATATTACCTATTCCAGGGATAGAGAAGAATTACCATGGATACTGGATATATCCTGATAACGCATTAGCGATAGCTCATGCAATTGCTGACGCGCTCATATCTTTTGACCCAGCAAATCACGAAATTTACGAAAACAATCTCCAGGAATTTAAAGAGAGAATCCAAAAACTCAAACACTTAATATCTGAAACCGCCATGAAAAAATCACTTAGAGGATTCGGAGCTGTAGTAGCTGTTCCAGGAGCTGCTTATATAGCGTATGCATTTGGTATGAATGTTGTTGCTAGCCTCCTTAAGGGTCCTGGAAGATTTGTTAATGCATCGGAGCTTGAGAAGATACGAGAAATCGCACAAAGCGGATTTATTAGGGTTATTCTATGTCCCTTAAGTCTCGCTAATGGAAAAGCTGGTGAAATCTCTAACGAGCTTTCTCGAAACATTAATGTCCCAGTGGTGTATGTAAGAGTTTTCTCGAGTGGTGGGCTAATGGATTATTTCGCTCTAATGATGTATAATATTGGGGCTTTATCAGGAATCTCTAATGTTGCCAGGGAATCATTGGGTCAGAACCTATTGATGCTACTATATACTGGGATTGGGATTCTTTTTGTGATCGCTATTACAGAGTTAGTAATTATTTATAATTACACGAGGAGAGCGGAGGAGGAGTGGTATGAGTGATATGAAAAAAGCGTTAGTTGTTAGTAACCTAACTACTGGATACGACAGTACGGCGGCGATAGAGGATGTTACTTTTGAAATGCCCCATCCCTCAATGATGGTAATTATAGGGCCTAATGGTGCTGGTAAAACAACTTTATTAAAAACTATTATTGGTTTGCTGAAACCATGGCGAGGAGAAGTATTTGTGTTTGGAATTAACGTTTATGAGAATCTCCCAAAAGTACGCCGATTAATAGGATATGTTCCCCAGAGAGAAAGACTGTCTGAAACAGTGCCTCTGCGTGTTAGGGATATAGTTTTAATGGGTAGAATGATTAGGAAAGGTCCGTTAAGCATTCCAACCAAAGAAGATATTAGAGCAGCAAAAGAAGCTTTAGAAAAAACTCTTGTTCCCCGTGAATTCTGGGACAAGAAATTCTCTGAACTTTCTGGTGGTCTTCAGCAAAAGGTTTTAATAGCTAGGGCTTTGGCAATAGACCCGAAAATATTATTGCTAGACGAACCTTTCTCCGCAGTCGATGCTCCTTCTCAACGAGAAATCACTGAGTTATTAGCTGAACTACGGAGAAAGGGTGTTTCTTCATTAATCGTGACGCACGACATAAACCCGTTAATAGAGTATACGGATTATCTTCTCTTGTTAAACAGAAAGGTTATCGCATTTGGAAAACCAGAAGAGGTTCTAACGGAGGAAAACCTCTCTAAAGCCTATGGGATTGATGTTAAGATTATCTCCCATGAAGGGACTTGCTACGCTATAATTGGTGATTACCATGCCTAGCGTCTTAGATCTATTATCGAACCCATTCGTGCTAAGAGCATTAATTGCGGTACTGTTAGCTTCCATGTTATCCGCTACAACTGGAAACTTAACAATCTTCAAGGGATTATCGTTTTTCGTAGCTACTATAGCCCATGCAGCTATGGCTGGAGCTGCTCTTGCAATCTTCTTAGCATCTTATGGCATCTATCCGCTGAATCCCATAATAGGTGGTTGTTTATTCGGTATTACTCTGAGCGTTCTTCTTGGAATCGCCAGTAAAGGAACTGTATCTAGTGAGAAATTAGACGCCATAACAGGTATATCGTTTGCTTTGTCTATGAGCTTAGCTATTCTTTTTATATCACTGATAAAGGAATATGCGGTGCAGGCATGGGGCCTAATTATGGGAGATCTCTTATTATTAACAATGAACGACATCCTCCTAATGATCATTACCTCTACAATAGTTGTTTTCCTGATAATTCTATTATTACGAGAATTCCTCTTTATCTCGTTTGATCCCGAGGGGGCAGAAGCTTTTGGATTAAAAACCTCTTTATATAATGTAGTAATGTTAACTCTCGTAGCGCTTTCTGTAGTAGTTATGATGAAGGCTGTGGGAGCAATTCTTGTTTATGTAATAATGATAATTCCAGCAGCTACAGCTAATAGAATAGCGAGAACACCATTCTCGACCGTTTACATCTCGTTTTTAGTATCGTTATTTAGTGGAGTGGTTGGCCTTATCCTAGCTCTTTATATAGATATAGCACCAAGCGCATTGATAGGAATTATTGCAACTCTTATCTACCTTCTGTCTCTCATTAAAGGTGGGAAGTAACGATTTCATCTCTGTTTACAAGTGAGCATATTTATATACCGTAGCTTTCAGAATTTTTCTACCTAGAATTAGACTATCCTAAAATTATTAAATAAACCAAATTTTAATGAGGGGGACGCAATGAGAATTACGAGGGATCTAAGTTCTCTCCCCACGGGTACTAGAGGACGAATCGTCTCTATTAACGGAGGGTGGGGCGCAAGACAACGACTATATGAAATGGGGGTTTATCCGGGTGTAGAAATCGTCGTTGTTGAAAATAGGGGGGTAGGTCCGATAATTGTCGAGAGTAAGGGTGGAAAAATAGCTATTGGAAGAGGATTGGCCCGAAAAATTCTTGTGGAGGTGCTCTCTTCATGAAAAATGACGAAGTGGATATAGTGGTTGCTGTCGCTGGTCCACCAAACGTTGGTAAATCCACCCTCTTAAATAAACTAGTTGGGGCATTATCACACGTAGGTAATTGGCCTGGAAAAACCGTTGAGATTATTACTGGCACTATCGAGTATAAGGGATATAGAATTCAAATAGTTGATCTCCCTGGAACTTATGGATTAAGTGGAGTTACAGAGGAAGAGGAAATAGCGAGAAAATATATTCTGGGAGAATATGGGGAACGTGTTCATAGACACCGTAGATTCATATGTGAATCTTGTCCTCTGTCACGGTATTGTGTTTTCTCGATTCTATGCCCAGCTAGGATATTTTCTAAAGTATTTCAGCATCGTACTCGCGGAAGCCGTATACTCTATACACCAGATATCGTAGTGGTTCTAGTCGATGCTACACTTCTTGAGAAAACCCTTTACTTAGCCATATCTGTTCTTGAACTTACACCTCATGTCGTAATAGCTCTAAACAAAGTGGATGAATTAGAGGAGCAGGGCATTAGTATTGATACTGAGACACTATCTAAACGACTTAAGGTCCCAGTGGTCCCGATTTCTGCATTAAAAGGAAAAAACATTGACAAACTATTAGACACAATCATACTCGAGTGGAAACGCATAGTTGCTAAAAAAGAAACATTGAAAATCGATTATGGCGTACTAGAACATTACATCCAGAGAATCATTAAATTGCTTGAAAAAATCGATCTACCACCTCATTACCCAAGACGCTGGGTCGCTATAAGGCTACTTGAGAAGGATAATGAGCTCTTTAATAAAGTAAGAGAGCTCAATGAGACTATTGCTTCCGAGATAGAGAATATAGTAAGAGAAGCTGAGGAACGGTTCCACGACGAATTAAGCGCCGTCATAACTCGGGTAAGATATAATTACATAGCAGAGATCACGCGAGATGTTATCACAAGAAAGGAGATTAGAGAACCAGAATTGAGACTAGTGGACAGGATATTTACTCATACGATCATCGGACCAGTACTGAGTATAGGTCTTCTCTTCTTAATATTCATCGCAGCATTTAGCATTAATATCGGCTTTCCTCTGAATATTCTTTTCAGTAGCTTCGGTTTAGAGAATCTAGCAGAAGCTGTAGAGGAGTATAGTCTCGTTACCTTAATGGAGAATATCATAGACCTAGGCATAGGCTTTGTTAGATCTCTCTTAGAGCCTTATTCAGAAGCCCTCGCCTCCTTCGTAGCTGATGGTATATTAGGTGGCCTTGGTCTAATTCTCACATTCTTCCCCCTGATAATGCTTGTTCTATTCATAATCTCTCTTCTAGAAGATAGCGGTCTAGCTGCTCGAATTACAGTAGCTTTGGATACTTTATTCTCCAGACTCGGATTAACTGGAAGAGCAGTTTTTCCACTAATAATCTCTCTAGGCTGTAACGTGCCAGGAGTAATGGCTTCTAGAACCTCGATGAGTAGAGGAGAAAGATTAGCGTTAATCCTCTCGGCACCCTTCGTTATTTGCCAAGCCCGTTTGATAGTGTTAATAGCAGTAGTATCAGCCGCCTTCGTTAACCCTCTTCAACAAACTCTCGCTTTCCTAGGAGTCTACCTAATCTCGATCCTCCTATACTTGATTTTCGCATTAATCTTTGTTCGCATCTTCGGAGAGAAAGGCGAGGTCAGGGCTCTTATAATGGATATCCCACCCCTTAGGAGACCTAGCATTCGAGTTGCTGGGTGGAATGCGTGGATTATGGGTAAGGAGTTTATAAAGAAAGCTGGTACGGTAATCGTCGCTCTTTCAGTGCTTACATGGTTCCTCCTAAACTATGGTCCTAACGGTTATACAGCAAACATTGAGCAGAGCTATGGGGCATTAATAGGTAAGTACCTGAGCCCATTAGCCTACGTATGGGGCATAACAAATATGGACGTTGCATGGAAAATAATGTTCGCCTTACTCTACGGATTCATAGCAAAAGAAGGGTTACTAATAGCGATCGCACAACTCGGGAAAACACAAGCGACCTTCCAAGAGGTATGGAGATCCTTCGGACTCACACCAATACAAAGCTTCGCACTCCTACTCTTCTTCATGACATATGTCCCCTGCATGGCCACAGTAGTAGCTATAAAGCATGAGACAAACTCTTGGAAACTCACAATATTCTCCATTCTCTTAATGGTGATAACAGCTATCGCACTTTCATCCTTCATAGTATTCCTCTTTAATATTATCTAGAAAGCTTCTTAGTCACAGCTAACCTCCTTGATTATATCCTTGAGAATTTTTGAGATAGAGTATTAGGAAAAGTCTTGTCTTGTTGAAGTTCTTATCATGGAATTTCAATGTCCGATGATTTTTTGCGTTTTCTCAGTTTTCTTTTTTAAGAGTTCTGGTGCACTGTCTCTTAGTCTTTTGCCGAGAAAAAGTGCGGAGAGGTCTATCATTATCATGCTGAATCCTAGGAATAGGAGGAAGGAGCTCATTATCATTAAGAAGCTTGGGAAAGATATCTTCTTTAGCGGTTTTATAGAGATCGAGAGGGCATAGTAGCCATATCCCAGCATTAGAAATGCTGTCATTGCGGCTAGGGTTGTGGCTTTATCTATTGTATACGATACCTCTATCGCTTTTTCTATATAATCGGGAAAAGTTGCCTGCGGGGTTGTTAACTTTATTCTTATGGCCTCTAGTAAGAGATCAATTTTTATCAATGTATACAGAGAGTTTACCAACCTGAGAAATGAGAAACAGAGAAGAGGTATGAAAGAATATTTTATCAACGTATTTCTTACCAAACCGCCTAATTTCTTCGATCTAAGGGCTAAAAAGATCAAAGCAAGCATCACGGGTACATCTACGCCTATAGATAAGATAGTGAAAGATTTCCAGAATGAGATAACTCCCTCCACTTCCCCATAACTAGGGAATAAAAAATACCGAACATACACTCTTAAAGCTACTGAGAAGAGCTCTAATGCAGAATAAATAATCAACATGATACCTGCTCTAGACACCGGCTCATCAATACGCACATCCTCTGGCTCTGTGGGAAATTCTAAGGGAATGATACTCAAAAAAGGCACCTCGTCCTTGTCAGAAAGAATAAAGGCTTAAAACTATTTATGAATATCCCGCATAAAGAAGCTCTCAGCAAGATTTGATAGATAATAAATATGTGTGAATGTACTGATTTGGCTTCCTCTCTGCACTAAAGTGCAGGAGCTTCTAAGATTCCCCTTGTAGGGAGAGAGTCAATTATTGTTGCATTTTTGTTTCTTTTGGGATTATTTTCTTTACCAGGAGTGTGTCGAGGCTTCCGCTTCTATAGCCTAGGAGATCGAGGGTCACGAATTTGTATCCTAGTTTCATGAGCTCGTAGGCTATTTTATCCATGAGCTCTTCGTTGAAGAGTTTTTGTCTTTCATCTCTTCCTACTTCGATTCGAGCTATATAGCCGTGGTCCCTTACCCTTAATTGTCTAATCCCTACGAGTTCCTTTATTGTTTTCTCCGCGAGAGCTATTCTTCTTAGTCTTTCAGGGGAGATGTACTCACCGTAGGGTATTCTTGAGGCGAGGCAGGCCATGGATGGTCTGTTGAAGTTGGGTAATCCTAGGATTCGTGCTATGGTTCTTGCCTCTTCTTTGGTTATTCCTGTTTCTGCGAGAGGACTTTTAACTCCCTCTTCTTTTAGGGCAAGAAATCCTGGTCTGTGTTCGTGGAGATCTGACGCATTGGTTCCTTCTACTATGGCCTCGGCGTTGTATTGTTTCGCGATGTTTTTTAGCTGTTTTATTAGGTTTTTCTTGCAGTAATAGCATCTTTCGGGAGGATTACGTACAAAATTTGGATCTGATAACTCATTGGTTCGTATAAGAATATGCTTAACATTCAACATACTTGCTATTTTCTTCGCCCATTCTAAATCTTCTTCTGGATGGATAGGAGAAGTGGAGGTAACTGCTATCACTTTATCAGAACCTAGAGCTAGGGCAGCGGTGGCTAGGATCACTGAACTATCCACTCCTCCCGAGAAGGCGACTATAACTGGTCCTTCAATCTCTTTATACCACTTAATCAGTTCTCTAAATTTCTCTCTTAAATGCTCGTCGAGGGATCTCATAACATCTTCTAAGTTTATCTTCCATTCCATTACTGATCCTCCTCCATTCCTATAGAAGTATTCTAATAACACTGTTTTAAATAATTAAGTAAGGAGGAAAAACTAGATCGTGGCTAAATGAGGGATAAGTATTCGTACTAAAGACTAGTCACTTTAGATTTCCCAGATTCGGGGAAGAAGGCAAGAGTTAATTACTTCATGGAGTTCTTCGAGTTCTTCTTAATTTAATAGAAAACGTGCATTTTGTTACGCTACACCAATTGCTTCTATATATTTTCGTCCCGGCAACACGGGTCCGTCTCTGCATACTATTATTCCTGAGCCTTTTAACTCACATGATCCACATAGGCCTATTCCACATTTCATGTACTCTTCTCCGATGATCCATACTTCTATATTGTTGCTGAGCGCCATTTTGGCCGTTTTAAGCATCATTTCTTCGGGTCCACACGCAATTATCGTGTCGAAAGATTCCCTAGCGAGAAGCTCTTTTACCAGGTCTGTTACGAATCCTTTAAAACCCATAGAGCCATCGTCTGTTGCCACATATACTTTCGCACGAAGTCTTCTTGCTTCTTCGACAAATAACAATTGATCTTTGGTTCTAGCCCCTATTGCTATTGAGATATCTGCTAGATTCGCCGCTTCCTGTGCGAAGAATATTAGGGGTGCGACCCCGTATCCACCTCCTACAAGTAAGTACCGCTTCCCTTTTTCTGGCTCGATATAGTTGCCTAATGGTCCTTTAAGACCTAGAAATTTTTCTCCACGCATTCTGTGCATTGCTTTTGTTGTCGCTCCCCTCGCAGCTACTGTGATTCTTACGAGACCCTCTTGGGGATACCATCCAGAAACACTTATGGGAATTTCCTCATGCCCAGGTACCCATACCATAAAGAATTGCCCCGGTTTAGGGGGTTTGAGAGGCTTAACTGGTTCTAAGTAGAAGGACTTCACAAAATTGTTTTCTTTCACTATCTTCTTTATTTTTGCCGCAATAATTTCTCCCAGGACACTCATTATCACTAGCCCCGGATAACGTAAATGATGTCGCCATTTGCTGTTTTTATTTTCTCGATCTTAACAATGTTTGAACCGTTTTTTATTAGGTCTTTAACGCTTAGGTATAGTTTCTTGTTCTTAGTGACTTTTTTAACTTCACTTTCTAAAGTGTTTCCTATAATTATTTTTGGCTCGACTAGTCCTCCATTATTGCTGATCAGTGATAGTAGGGTTCGTGATATTATTATTTTTTCCAGCTCTTTGGAGATTCTCTTCGCACTACTCATTAAGTACATTATTTCCTTAATTATAGTAATTATTTCCTTCAGTTTGGTTATGTCATCCGTGTAATTATTAGGAGAGACTGCGGATTCTGATTTATTTTCAATAGTTATTGATTCTAGACGAGGTCTGAGAGAAACCTTGCTTAGTTGCGCACTATTATTCGAGGCTGTATAGAGTTTTTCGATAACGTTTTTGAGCAGTTCTCGTAGGAATTTCTCATTAATGAAATCTTCTATGCTGTATTCGCTACCTAAGAGTGTTTTAAGCTTCCTGATTTGCTCCGAGATGTTAATAGCTTTTAGGTTCGGGGGTTGAGAATTGTCTGGTAAGTAGACGTAACAGTTCTCTAGGTCATTAGATATTAGTGAGAGACTTGGTAGACTGAGATAATCTATCCCAGTATCTGAGCAAAAGAATTTTCCTTTAGCATTGGGTAGCGTGATTATTGTGTAGGGTAACCAGCTTTCCCCGATCCCTATACTTGCTATGGATTCGTCTAGTGGGGTCGGTACCAGGGTATATTTTCTCCCGAAAAATTCTATTATGAGTGATCCGTAGTATTCTAGTGATAGTTCTCTGAAATTCTCTTGTAGGGTTGCTTGTGCATCTTTTATGAAGGAGAATATCTCTTTCAGAATGTTTTCCAGCTCTCTGATAGGCATTCTTGTATCTATGATACACGCGATGTGCACATCCTCTCCTTCTAAATTAATGGAGATATTTTTCTTATTGAAGTTATATCTTTTAGCTAAGTTTTCCACGATTTCGCGCGCTTTCTGGAAACGTCCAATCCCAAGCAGTGCGTTCAAGAACATTATTTGACTGCCGGATAGGAGTACTATGAATGGTCTTTTCCTAATCTTGCAAGCTGGGAATAGCGTAATGCTTATCTCTTCGTTATCTCTCTGGATATCTCTCAGTAATAGGGAAGGCATTGAAAATGTCTCAGCTGCTATCTTTTTGATGTTGTTAGCTAATCCTTGGAGAAGATCTAGTTGCATAAAGACTCATCCTTTTTAAAGAACCCTAGCCACTAGCTGGTTTAGGACAATATAATTATTTGTATCATAGGAATATTTCCTCGGAGGTAAATATTCTTGGATTTTGTAGAAATATTCGTCCTAGCGCTTATTCAAGGATTCTTGGAGTGGATACCAGTAAGTAGTGAAGCTTTCCTAATGATTGCTATGAGCATTTTTCGTTACCCCCTCTTGACCTCTTTTGAAATAGCCATCCTCCTGCACTTATCAACAGCGACTGCTGCTCTAATATACTATAGACACGAGTTCTGCGATGTTTTTAGAAAAATCGTAACGTTTCAAGCAGGAAATCACGCATTAACACGATTTCTTTTCTGGACAGTTCTTTTCACGGGCTTATCCGCGGTTCCAATCAGTTATATTCTAAGGAATATTTTCGCACAATTCGAGATGGATCTATTGGTGGCGAGCATTATTCTTTTCGCAATAATAGGTTTCGCAATGATATCAACTGGTATCTACATGTTCGTAACTAATCGTCGCGGAGGAGAAAAGACAGCTAGAGATCTTCGTTTCAGAGATTTCTTTATCATAGGCGTTTTACAGGGATTAGCGACTATTCCCGGAGTGAGTAGATCCGGTATTACTATAAGTACGCTCCTTTTTCTAGGAGTAGAGAAAGAAGAGTCTGTTCGATTATCATTCCTGTTGTCAGTACCAACCATTTACTTAGCTGTACTCTTCGAGATAATGACTCATCCAATTAGTTTTTCGATAAATCTTATTACCACTCAGGTTCTTCTAACCCTTTTTCTAACATTCCTCTTAGCGATTATTGGGTTGAGATTAATGATTAATTTAGCTAAGAAACTCGCATTTCACAAATTCTTACTAGCATTCGGTTCTCTGATGCTTCTGCTGAATATCATTCCCCTAATCAAGTTTTTGCAGTAATAAATCAGTCGTGGCGGGTTCGATCATCGCTAAAAAAAGCTCTCTCCCGCCATTCCTCATCATTACGAAAATCCATCAAAAATAAATCTAAAATTATGAATAAAAGCGTAAATACCTCCGTTTTGAATAAAAAAATAGGTAATAAGAAGCGAAGGCTTTGTTCATAGCTCAGATTTTGAACATGCCCACCCTTTCCTTCAGGAGTGTTAGAAATCTTATGTCCCCGTTCTCTATATATACCGGGACTCCGTACTTATCAATAATCATGAGGATCCTCACGATCAATGAGTATGGGGGACGATATTGGGGAAGATAACCTATGAAGTATATCCGAGAACCATTCCTAGTAATCGATACATTAAACATCCCGTAGTGATCCGCGAATCTCTCCAAAGCCTCAACCAGTCTCGTGGGATTGAATATAGGCACGAACGTGAACCCAGCGTGTGGGCAAAGAAATACTGCATACTTATATATTTTCATCTCGAACCAGTACCACTCGTCACTTAATTCAATGGTCTCATTAAACCTGTATAGATAGCTCCATCTCTCACTGTTTATCTCAGATGCTGTACCGTTGATCCACCATGTCTCATAGTAGACCTCATTATCCCGAATCTCCACAGAGAAACTGACTGTACCGTTGATCCATGTCCGCGACATATTCTCGAAAGGAGGTTTGCACCAAGCGTCCCTGATATCGTATACTAAGTAGTAGTTTCTAGGGATCCTATTACCGAGGTATGGTGAGAAGATGCTTAGCGAGGTGATTATGATCATTGTAAATGTTAGAGAGAGGAGAATTTTCCTACCAAACATCCCGACCGCCATTAAAACCTTAACACGAGATAGCCTAGATAGTCATCAATTAGATACCAGTTAGAGTCATGATTATAATTACTATACCAAGTCATTAATTACTTATAGTACATTTATCTTTAAAATTTTTCTAAAAAAAGAAGAATTGATTATTTTTGTGATTTTTTCAGAATTTTAGTTAATTTGCTATATTTTTAAAAACTTCTACCACGTATCAATCTTATAGAAAGATCATCTACAGTAACCCTAGTACTACAATTTCGCAAAATAAATAAGAAAATAAGTCTCACCAAAAATAAGAACAACAGCTTAAAGTATTACTACCAGAGATGCATCGACGCTCGAATAATGTTTTCGAGATCTTCCAGAGTGACCGGTCTTGGGTTGCCAACTAATAATCTATTCAATTTGAAAGCATCCGCCGCTATTTCTGGTATATCTTCCTCCTTTACACCAATTGCCGCTAAACCGTTAGGTAATCCTATATCCCTCTCTAAACTAATCACTGCTTCAACAGCAAGTTCTGCCGCTTCGAGAAATGATAAGCCCTCGATATTCTCTCCGAAGAAATAAGCGATGGTGGCTAATCTTTCAGGTGCTGCGGGGGTATTAAATCTCATCACTTCTGGGAGAAATAATCCGCAGGCAATTCCATGGGGAACATGGTATCTTCCTCCCAGAGCCATTGCTAATGCGTGATCAGCACCTAATCCTGCATTAGTAAACGCAACCCCTGCTAAGAATGATGCTAATAACATATTAGACCGCGCTTCCAAGTCCCTGCCATTATAAACTGCTCTTCTCAAGTACCTAGCTATCAATTCAATAGCCTTTTCAGCGAACATATCGGTTATCGGTGTTTTTCCCCCATACGGAGGCCTCTCCATCGGGGTTTTAGGGCGTTCTTTCCAGTCAAATCTCCTAGTAACATAAGCCTCTATAGCATGAGATAAAGCATCAATCCCCGTACTAGCGGTAAGTTTGGGAGGCAGTGTTATCGTGAGTTGTGGATCTAGAATCGCTAGATGGGGTCTACACTCATCATCAGAGATCCCGACTTTTATTCCTTGTGGCAAACCTATGACTGCGACTGGAGACGTCTCGCTTCCCGTCCCAGCCGTTGTTGGTACGGCTATCATAGGTCTTAATCTTCCCGGAACCTTCTTTCCTTTACCAGTGGGTGGAGATACGTAATCTATAATGTCTCCTCCATAAGTAGTAATCAGGTTTATCACTTTCATAGTATCTATTGAGCTGCCCCCACCTAGACCGACGAAACCGTCAATATCCCTGTTCTTGGCGAAGTCAATCCCATTTTTTATACTTTCAATCGAGGGCTCGGGCTCTACTCCCGCCCAAATCTCCGCTTTTATGCCCACTTCCTCAATAATACTCTTGACTTCCTCGGGCCATCCTGTTTTCATGAGCCCTTCATCGGTTACGATTAATGCCTTCTTAACGCCCATTCTAGCGAGATCGTATCCAATTTCATTTATGGCTCCTAAACCAAATTTTGCTCGTGTAATCCTTAGATCCCATACAGAATCTATAGTTGGGAGAAACATTATTCTTCCCTCCTGTGCCTTCAGAAAAACTGTTATTTCCTTAAATAAATATCTTCTTATACCTCAACACTTTCCAACACTAACTTTTAGTTGTAAGAATAAAATCCCTAAGACATATTGGAGAAGATCTTACGTCTTGTCTTGGAATCAGATTTTTCCCGCTTAGTTAAATATTTATGTGTTAGAATTCAAAGCTATTATCGGGATCGCAAGAAGTTTAGGGTTGTGATTTTTGTGGCTTGGAAAGGTTCTAAATTATTGGGAGAGGTTGTTGGCGCTGAAATTACTAGATTTAAGCATAGATGGTTTGGTATCCTAGAAGTAAAAATTGGCAAAGAGATCATTGAACTATACATGTCCGGTACCATTGCACAATGGTTCGTTACTGGTGATAAGGTAGAACTCCTTCCTATGAGAGAACCAAGGCGAAAAAATGGTAGATTATATTTCGCTTTTGATGATTACGTCTTGTACAAATATTATGAGAAAGAGAAAATCCCTGTATGGCCCGTGTTTGATAAGATAATGAAGTTACCTCGGAGAGATCCAGTTACTGGTAGGGAACTGTATAGGTATAAGCTTAGGGGTCGAGAAGCTGTTTTTGAATCAGATTATGAGGCGATTGCGGAGCTAGAGCAATTTCATTACGCATCTAAGAAAATAGTGATCGCAATCTGGCGCTGTGAGAAATGTGGCTTATTCATCAAGAGTAATACGAAGCCTATCTGTCCAAATTGTAGAACTGACGAGACTGTTCACATATTCGAGATAAGAGGGTCTACGCCAGCTTCTAGATTCTTAGTGATCGAGCTTGTTGATCGTGAACCTTATGAGCCTAAGATAGTGGCTTATGTGAGAGTAGATCCTCCGATCCCTCTAATGCATAGGAGACTACCAACGGGGGAAATAGTAAAAAATATTAGGGAGAGAGTGTTTCCTAAGGAATGGTTCCATCCAGTTTTCTGGCCCGAAGTCATTTATAGAAAGAAATTAAAAAAACTTAGGAGCCAATATGGTAGGGCAATAGCTTCTGCTAGATTGTGGGAAAGTGCTAAATGGGAGGCTCTTAGAACCTCTAATACCGCCGCAGCTAGGATTTCTAGAGTCGTTGTTCACCCAGATTATCGATCAGATGGGATAGGGCAAGCAGCAGTTAAATTCGCTATTGATTGGATAAACGAGAGAAGAATACCCGAGATGAGGAAGAGGAAACATTTAGTAGAGACTATCGCTATGATGGCTCGGTATAACCCATTCTTTGAAAAAGTGGGTTTCAAATATCTCTGGGATACAGCTAGTGGCCGACCAGTTCTATACTACCCCTTAACAGACGATGCTAAGCGAATTATTGAAGATTTCCTTACAAAGGACCCTTATGCTAGGGAGCATAAGGGGCGTTTGTGTGTATCGAGATACTCTAAGGTAGAGCGACTAAAGAGTAGTATAGTACTCAAAAACGTTACCAAGATCTTTGAGAATATCCTGACTCTGGAGAAACTAAAACCAGAGCTTAAAAAAGTGCTAATAGCTTTCGGTGTTCGTCAGAGAAAGCTTCAAAGACTAGTTCTCAGAAACGTTAACCTAGAAATAAAACCGGGAGAAATCGTAGTTGTTGTGGGTGCTTCCGGGGCTGGCAAAACGACACTATTACGCCTTATCTATGGAGCGATAAAGAAAATATCCGAAGAAAAATTTAAGCCGACACGAGGAGTAATACAAGTCCCACCCAATGCTAAAGCGTCGATACTGCTCCCGGGGGAAATCGAGCCATCTTTCGGTAACGAATCGCTACTTGAACATCTCTATGAGAAAACTAGAGATGAGGCATTAGCTGTTGAGATACTTAATAAAGTAGGACTCAGCGATGCCGTGCTTTACAGAGCTAGATTCTGGGAATTATCTACGGGGCAGAAAGAAAGAGCCAAGTTGGCAAGTTTATTAGCGGAGAGACCAAATTTGCTTCTAATAGACGAGTTCGCAGCTCATCTAGATACTTTAACAGCAATGCGTGTTGCCGCAAAATTATCCTCATTAGCTCGACAGGCAGGCATAACCCTTATACTCGTGACTCATCGATCAGAGATAATCAAAGTCATTAACCCTGATAAAGTGGTCTTCGTGGGTTATGGAACTGCTCGTGAAGCGAAGAAAGAAGAGTTGAAGGCTATCATAGGGGAAGAATAATCTTGAAGACGCCTTTGATCATTATTTAAGTGCTTTCGTAGAAAATTGCTTCGATTTTTTTCAGTATTCTCTCATCCCCCGCTAACAATTTTCCATGCTTTACTATTTCTTCCACAATTCTTCTCTTTTGCTGCGCCATTTTGAAGATTTCTTGCATAGTATATACTCTTGGTTGTATATCTATTGGTAATGTGGGATCCAAAAATAACTTGATCCTATCAAGAGGATTCTCCGGTGCATTATCCAATACAATAACTACGTCAGCATCAGAAAAAGCTGTGTAGTCGCCTCTTGCCAGCGATCCTATTAATACTACCAGCTTAGCGTTTTTCTCCAATGCTTTTTTTGCATAGATTTTTAGAGCCTCTAGTATTTCCGAATAATTAAGCTTGAATAATTTTATCTCTGCAGAAATTGATGATTTCTTCTGCATATTTAACAGCCCTTTCTGCTTCTTCTTTCGTATAATAATCTAACGGAGCCCCCTCAGAATGAAAATTTGGGTATCTAGTAGGTATATAATGTTTGTCGATTTCCTTAGCTTTGTCTATTAATTCTTGGGGAGGCTTATAGTCATTTGGCAGATTACTGAGCATGCGAGAAATAGAGTGGCCCCAGATCTCAATTCCGAGTTTTTGAAAAAGTGCTTTTACGGCTTTTTCGGCTGCTTGTTGCGCAGCAAAACATGCCCACTCATAATCTCCGATCTCTATCGATCTCTTAGCATGATTAAGATCCTTAAGCGCTTGTCTTAACCAATCTTCAGCACGAGACACCAATTACGGACCCTCACAATACCGTTAGCTGAGAGTCTTAGTTTATTTATGCTTTTTAATATTTCTACCTAAAATACTTAACGCTGTGAATCTAAATACTTTTGAACTATACTATTTTTCCAGCATTCTTAATCACTTTTTATAAAAATAAAATTCAGGGAATTATGGAGAAGTCGACGTTCAGTCGTTCACAAAATCCTCTCAGACTCAGCTAAGATCCTATATTTCTCCTCAGTCCTCAACTCATGCCCTACAACGACGACAAAATTGTAGCCATTATAGCCAAGCTCCGATGTTCAGCAGCTATTACCCCAACAGGATCAGCACCAAGAAGACCCCTTAGAAGTCGTGCAAATTCATCGACAGCTATTAACCACACTTTTGTCTGTCACTTTATTTTCTTTCTTACAAGATTGCCGTTTTCTTGTATCCCAACAGCACATTTCTACTTCTCACCAGAGATGTTTTGAAATAGAAAATCAGTTGGTGGGCAGTTCATCAGGCGTTCAGCACCGCAGCCCAGTCATCATCTCATCAAATCTTTAGAATAAATAACATTTATTAAAAATAGTGCTGTCGAATAGAAAGAGATAGAGTCGAAGTCTTTTGGGTTTCTTGCTGTATCCTTAATCTTAAAATTAAGCGCTGAGACCGCAGGTTTTTCAGGTTTTAAAGACTTTAAGTAGGTATACAAGTTTTTGTTTATCCAGAATCATGTGTGGTTTTATGTCGACCCAGATTACAGGTCCTGGAGGAATATTGATCGTTATAGGTTCTTTAAACTCTACTGGATTATCTAATCTCCAGGCATATAAGGGCTTGCCTCTCGATATTTTATTGAGCGTTTCCCTATCCGCCTTATGATACGGATAATACCTCATCAATTCATCTACACTAAATGGTCCCTTAACCCCTACTAATTCTACACTACCAAGAATTCTTTTCTTAGATACAATAGCAATTTGTCCTCTTATCTTAGTACGTTGAGAGCGAATCTCCCACTTCTTAACACCCTTTACGATCATTGAAGCATAGGGCTCTCGTACAATCAATCCCTTGGCAATCGCTGACATCTTCGTAACACCTTCTGATTCCCTAGTTAATTAAAGTCATAGAATTATTTTATCAGAAAGTCTTCAAGGAGTATAGTTTATTACGTCTTGATGATAGAAACTAAATTCTATTCTAGATTAAATACTCAATGAATTTTAAATTTTGGTCATTTTATCTAGAACGGAGAAAATGATTGATTAGTGACTTTTACTACCCACTCAGCAGTTCCGCGCTCCGCATCTATGATTCGGCATAAGCCCTCTTCATCATATCTACTCTAATGTAACTTATCTTATTATAGGGTAGTAATTTAAACAATGCGCAGGAGAAGCCTTCTGAATGATCAAATACCTCTGGTAATGGCTTTCTCGTAGGCCTCAGTGTTGCGAGATTCTGAAGCTAGGAAGAGATTCCGTCCCTCTTGACTTTTGACGAGTTCTGCGCGCCCTTCCTCTTTGAGAGAATTGCCAAGGTACTTGTCGACGTCTATGTTACAGAGATACTCGATGTCAAACGGTCTCCTTAGCGATTACTTACTTTCCAGAATAAATTTTCTTAGAGCTTATCCGCCTGCTCGATTCTTGCTTAGTTTTGGTTGCTTCGTATAATGAATGTCTAGACGAGCAAAACTCAAAAACCAACGAGCCAAGAGATTTTTAAAAAAAGACATAGTGAGCACGCTTCATCAATAGTTTGAATTAAATAGTAGTTATTAAGGATTGTTTTAAGTACCAATTAGCATGTTGAGGTGTCCCCTATCCCGTTTAGGAGAAAAGCTGGTAGCATTGACTATGAGCTACTGCTTGATGTTATAATAAAGATTGACATGTTACGAGACTTAAAGATAACTGATCCCGAGAGACTAGAACGCATGTTATTAAAGACAGGGGTTAGAGGCCTTAGAGAGGAACTAAGAATTATAAGGAGGGAGGGTGATCGACTGGTCTCTATTCTAGTTAGGGAGAAGGGTCTAATAAGAAGAATAAAGATCGCTACGATTCTAAAAATTCTAGCGATTACGGGGGTTTTTATTTTGTTTGGCTCCGTGATACTAATAGAGTTCACTAGACTTGCTATTTTCACAATAGTGTTCTCGTATCCATTCCTTCTACTGTTCTTAGTTATATTACCAAACGCCTACTTAATCCTAGATTACTACGTTAGAACGGATATACAAGCATTAAAACAGAGGAAGAGAGGGGGTGTGAAAAAATGCGACGAGAACTTACGAAGAGCTAATCAAAGCCTGATAAATAAGCTTATTGAGTATGCTAAAAAGGACGGTAAAAAACCCAAGGATCTAAGATTCAAGACATGGCATATAGATTACGCAAATGTGCGAATAGTTAGAAAACCCTGGTTATTGGGCAAATACTGGATTGTGGAACCCGTAATTGAGAGTGATGAGAATGAATAAGGATAAAAGAATCCAAGTAGGAATCGATGTATGGCACTTTAAAGCTGTTGTAACGGGAGTAACCGACGTTATGGATTTTGCAGAATGGCTAGCAATGGAGCGAAAATATGATGTTTATTTTCTTCAAGAAGCAATAAAAGAGGAGGATCTAGAGAACCTAGATATTCTCATGATAATCTCTCCTGGCTATGAATTCGATGAAGAAGAAATTAGAAACATAGTAAAGTGGGTACGTAAGGGAGGAATTTTACTTGTCACCAGACCCGTTGGAAAACCAGGAATAATAAATCCATTACTAAAGAATTTTGGTGTAGAATTCACGGGGGAAGAAGTAGATAGTTGGGCATTCTACGCGAATGTACCGGATGAGATCCTGAGACGTGGCGACACAAAGAAACTAGAACTAATAAGAAAGCTACTCATGAATTCCCCTATAAAGAATAATCTCAAAGCAATAGCTGAAGGATCTCCTAAAGACAAAAAAAGACCGTATCTGCTAAATCTTAAAGACCAGGATTGGATAATCATTGGATCAGCGACAAAAGATAATATAGCTAGAGCCGTAGCTGCAATGAAGAAGATTAAAGAAGGCTTAGTAATTGTTTTGGGAGTCATATATCTCTTCTATAAGTGGAGATTCTGGGAAAAACATAAACACCTAGAAGAAGAAAAAGACAGCGTTTTAACAAATTATAACTTCATCAAGAATATTCTAGACTACGTAGAAAAAGAATTAAAAAAGAGGAAGTGAAAAGAGCTTATGCTGGTGGGATCTCCCGGTAGATTGTGGATACATCAATACCTCTTCTAATATTGTAGATGTAGTAGCCAGTGAATATCAACATTCCGAGACCTTCCCAGATCATGTAGACTAGGATACCTACAGCCTCTAGCGTAGTTGATGTGAACCAGAAGATGTATGTCCACCATGTGAAAGCAATCCAACCGATGATTGTGATAAGTGGGATGCCACCAATTTCCCACTTAAAACCTTTCTCGTAAATATCTGGTCGCTTGAATGGGAACATCATAGCGGTTAATGCGACAAACATGTATCTGAATACTGCTAAGACGGTAGTATCTACTAGCAAGGCTTCAATGTTCCAGTAGCTACCGAGCACTGAAAGGTAACCTACTATGGTTGTGAAGACTACAGCAACCCATGGGCTGTGGTATCTGTTTACAGCTGCGAAGAACTCTGGGAAGAATCTGTCGAAAGCCCAGGCAAAGACTGTTCTGCTACATACCAATAGGAACGCGGGGATGTCATTCATTAACCACATCGCACCAGTAATAGCACATATAAAAGCGGCCCAAGGTATCTTATGGAAGAGTATAGCTGCATATAGAGGCAGGATACTAACTGGTGGATCCATACCAAGAGCAGCTTTTAGCTCTGCTTGAGCTGCAGCCCATTTCGCTGGATCCGCATATAGAGGAGATGACTGAGATGTGAGATACGTATAAGCGCTTACGAAGTTACCGTATGCCTTATAAACGGCCCAGCTTATGAAGATGTAATAGGCTGCAATTATAATGGTACCAAAAACAATTCCAACCATGAAGCTCTTGCTCGGCTCTCTTACCTCGCTTCCAACGAAAGCTGTAGTTGTAAATCCTATGTAAGCCCATGTAGCAGGTACTGTTGCTTGCATTGTCGCCGTCCAGCTAACACCCATTCCGAATACGTCCTCTGACCAACCATAATTCCTAGCTATCCTGAATACCTCGTTCCACGTTCCTGCACCAAAAACTTCCTCCCACATTGTTTGAGCTGCACCCATTCCAGTGGCGAACGCTGCAATCATGAATAGGCTACCGAGAGCAGGGATAATCAACAGAATATTCATAATTGTGGCATATAACCTTAGACCCAGTAGTCCAATTATGAGAAAGATCGTTACTAGAATCGCACCACCTATAGCCTTAGCCCAGGCCTCATTCATCCAGACAAGACCCGTACTTATTAAAGCCGGATTCTTCAGAGCTACTCCAGCAATCCATAGAGATAAGCCC
>Ga0180301_10000074_pt1 | contig 66987 bp, 56 predicted proteins | sample GuaBasSediGuay16_FD_121797 | JGI IMG/M metagenome (GOLD analysis project Ga0180301, IMG submission 121797) | Subseafloor sediment microbial communities from Guaymas Basin, Gulf of California, Mexico - Guay16, Core 4569-2, 12-15 cm | ecosystem: Environmental > Aquatic > Marine > Hydrothermal...
GCCTCCTTCTTGATATTTTGATCGATTTCAACATAAACCATAAAATCTAAACCAACATCTTTCGCAAAAACTTAGCCCAAATCCTAAAATCAGAGGTGTGTGGGATTAATTCAAAGCTCTCATACCATTCCTGAAGCAGCACCCTCTGGTCCAGGCAACCCTGCCAGGAGGCCTTCATCAGGAAAATATGGGTGTCACCATAGTCGAAATCGCCGGCAGATAGAATCATTCCTCAGCAAGAAGGCTCTGATTGCCCCCCTGCCTTTTTGCCTCATACATGGCCTGATCAGCTCTTTTTATGAACTCTGATAAATCCTCACCCGGGTGATATTCAGCAACCCCAACACTCACAGTGGCATCAATACGTCCGCTCGTGCGATATGAGTATACAGCCGGAAAACGCGTCCTGATCCTTTCAGCGACTTTCCTGGCCTCACTCCCTCTGGTCTCGGGTAAAATAACCATAAACTCATCGCCCCCGTACCGGTATGCCGTATCACTCTTCCGCAGACACTCTCGAATCACCTCACCCAGTTTAATCAAGACCTGGTCTCCTTCCAGATGACCATAAGTATCATTGTACTGTTTGAACCTGTCCACATCCAGTAGCAAGAGTGACAGGGGACCCTTATAGCGAAATGCTCGACTCATCTCTGTTTGCAACTGGGTGTAAAAGTGCCTCATATTATGGAGCTTGGTCAGGTCATCTGTGATGGTCAATTTCCTGAGCTGCTCCTCCATCTGCCGTCGCTGGGCGATGAGGGCCCGCTCTTCAAGGACCCTCTTTAATCTAACAACCAGCTCTTTCAAGCGCACGGGCTTTACGATGAAGTCGCTTGCGCCTTTCTCGATCGCCTCTTCATAGGAGAATTCGTCGCCATAACCGGTGATGATGATCACATCAACATCATATTGCTTCTTGACGGCCTCTGTTAATTTAAACCCGTTAATGCCCGGCATTCTAATGTCGGTTATGACCACATCCGCATTTTTATTCTTTAAGGTTTCTAATGCCTTATCCGCGCTCGGCACGCTTGAGCACCTATAACCGGCACGCTGAATTGCCTCCTGGATGCTCGTCCTGATGACCTCATCGTCATCCACAACCAGTATATGGACGCGATCCTGGCCGTTTTGGCCTTTTGCATTCATATCGCTATGTACTCTGTTGGAATTAAAGTCCTAAAATATAATGCCCTGGAAATTCTACAACCTTTTGAAATAATAGGCCTTTAATAGCCCATTATTCCAATAATCCCTCCAGGGCGTAGGCACCTATGGACCGCAGGCCAATTGGGGCAAAGCCTCTAAGTTCGGATGATAAAGACTGGCGGAGAGAGAGGGATTCGAACCCTCGGTAGAAGTTTCCTCCTACACTCGCTTAGCAGGCGAGCGCCTTCAGCCAGCTCGGCCATCTCTCCGGGATTTCACTGAAGTGGAATATATTTAACTTTCGGCTCTTTGCTGCATGTTTCTGCCCAGAGCTAAATGCTATAAGCCAATTGTGAAATTTAACAGCCTAAATTTCATGGCGGAGGGAGTAGGATTCGAACCCACGTCCCGTTGCCGGGAAACGGTTTTCAAGACCGCCGCCTTCAACCACTCGGCCATCCCTCCAGTTTAATATGATCAGTTCGTTGTGCTGTCTGTATATTCTGCGTTTTACCCTATGGTGTGAAACTTGATGGGACTTCACCCAAAAGTTTTACAGCCCTTAACTTATGTTCGGGGCTCGGCTATTGGTATCTCATGCCACCTTGTACATCTTGTCTCCCCATTATAGCCATAATTGTTTTCGGGTCAACACCTTTCATCTCTAAAGGAGAACACCGAATATCCGGGAGCCACCCTTTGATCCCCCTTGACGGCTCACAAACATCTCTGCTTTATTGCAAACAATATTATGTATTATGCTTTCCTTGGTAAATGTAACAATCAGTCAGGGCTTTAAGCTTTACTTTAGCGCTCATCCCTGGTAAGGAACCAATTTAAATTATTCAGAAACAAAGAAACTTAATCCTCACCCAAAACCGCTGAACAGGAGCACACCATCGGGGTGACCAGTTAGCCAGGCAGTGGCGTATTTTTTCGTATAATTTTCAATATACTTGTCAGGCATGATATAATATCATTACCTTGTCTAAAGAGAACGGGCGAAAGAAAACAAAACCCAGAATCGCACATTACACCAAAAATGATAATTGAACAGGCTGTTGCCCAAACAGCCTGTGTCAACCCGCCCCCCGATCTTTGTAAAATTTCAGGAATCTTGTTGGTTCCTTATTATAGAGTAAAGCCCCCCGCCCGGAAGAGCGGGGGGCTTTACTCTCACTCAAAAGCATTTCAAGGGGCATCCCCAAATCAGATGACACTTTCTCGTTATATCGAGGCCCTCAAAACCGATCCGGACCTTGGTGAGGCATTCGTATACCATCGCCATTTACCTCCCAAGCCACCCGTCTATGGCCCCCAACTGACCTTTCACGATGATATTGCCAGGACGATGCGCCGTCTCGGCCTTGACAGGCTTTACTGCCATCAAGTGGAAGCGATTAATCATCTGAGGCAGGGATCCAATGTGATGGTTGCCACCCCAACCGCCAGCGGCAAGAGTTTGATCTATAACCTCATTGTCCTGGAAGAGGCACTGAAGAACAGGGAAGCAAAAGCCCTATACATCTTTCCCTTAAAAGCCCTTGCACAGGACCAACTGAAAACACTCACGCCATGGCTAAAAGGGATAAAACAGGAAAAGATCTCAGCTGAGATTTACGATGGCGACACCACCCCATACAGGCGAAAGAAAATCCGAACAGAGCCTCCTCAGATCCTGATCACCAACCCCGACATGCTCCACCGAGGCATTCTGGCCTATCATCAAGGCTGGGAGGAACTCCTGCGAAATCTGTCGTTTGTCATTCTGGACGAAGTTCACACCTATCGCGGCATATTCGGTTCTCATGTAAACCAGGTGATCCGGAGGCTGAAAAGGCTTTGCCAACATTACGGCGCCCATCCCCGCTTCATCCTGCTCTCGGCCACCGTCAACAATCCGCAGGCGTTTGGCGAAAGTTTGATCGAGGAAAAACTTCAAGTGGTCCAGTCTGCGGGAGCGCCCAAGGCAGGGCACCATTTCCTTTTTCTAAATCCCGTGGCAAGCCCTAATTTTTCCGCAGCCAAGCTCTTTGTTGACTGCATCCGTCAAGGGTTCAGAACCATTGCTTTTACCCAGTCCAGGCAGGTGACAGAACTGATCCATGTTTGGGTCTCCCGGTTGTCTCCTAAGCTTCGAAAAAAAATCAGTTCGTACCGGGCCGGTTTCATGCCCGAGGAAAGGAGACAGATCGAACAAAGACTGACCAGTGGAGATCTGCTCGGCGTCGTGTCCACCAGCGCCCTGGAGATGGGCATTGATATCGGCCATCTCGATATATGCCTCCTTGTGGGTTATCCCGGCACCATCATCAATACCTGGCAAAGGGGGGGACGCGTGGGCCGGTCGGGGAGAGAATCGATGGTGATCCTCATCGCAAAACCGGACGCCCTTGATCAATACTTCATGAAACACCCCGATGACTTTTTTGAAAGATCGTACGAAGCGGCCGTCCTGGACCCCCATAACCCTTATGTGATTGAGGCCCATTTGCCGTGTGCGGCCGCTGAAATGCCGCTGACTCAGGATGACGAAAAGTTTTGGTCGAAAAATCTTCCCCTTCATCTTGAAAAACTGGAAAGGGAGGGCGCATTGCATCGAACGGCAGAGGGGGAGCCCGCCTGGTTCGCCACAAAACGCAAGCCCCAGCTTCACGTCAACATTCGCTCTGCTGGCGAGAGTTACACGATCATTGAAAAAGAGACCGGCCAGCCTATTGGTACCATTGATGGTATCAGGGCTTTCAAAGAATGTCATCCTGGTGCGATCTATCTTCACCGAGCCCGTCAATACCTGGTTGATCATTTGATACTGGCAAAAAAAGACATCATTGCACATCGATCCAACCGGCAATACTTCACACGCGTCCGGGCCGAAAAAGAAACAGAGATCATCCGGATCAATCAAAGCCGGCCCAAGGGACAGTTTCTTGTCCGTGAAGGGCAGCTTAAGGTCACAGAAGTGGTTACCGGTTATGAAAAAAGGGCTCTGCCGGGTCAGGTATTAATGGGCGTCTTTCCACTGGACCTGCCTCCCCAGACCTTTGAAACCGTTGGTTTATGGATAGAGATCGAAGAGTCATTGAAGCGCTTTGTTGAGAAAAGGGGTCTTGATTTCATGGGCGGCATCCACGCCATCGAACACGCGGCCATAGGCATGTTTCCGCTTTTTGCCCTTTGTGACAGAAACGATATCGGAGGGATCTGTTATCCTTATCATCCACAGGTTGGCAAAAGTGCTATATTCATCTACGACGGCTACCCGGGTGGCGTCGGCCTTGCACAGCACGGCTTTGAGATCATCCTGGAACTCCTGGAAAAGACCATGCACCAGATCAAAAGCTGTGAATGTGAGGAAGGGTGCCCGTCATGTATCCATTCTCCCAAGTGCGGTTCAGGCAATAAACCGCTGAACAAAGAGGCTGCCTTGTTGATTCTTGAAGGTCTCCTGGGCCATATTCCCCTCAGCCAGTTTTCCAGCGAAAAAGACGAGGCCGAGCCGATGCCGTTTCGTCTTGAAGAAGAAGCAGCCTCTGAAGAGAAAACAGATCTCCGGCTCCTATTTTTCGACCTGGAGACCCAGAAAACCGCCCAAGAAGTCGGGGGCTGGCAAAACATACACCTGATGAGGGTCTCCGTAGCCGTTCTTTTTGACAGCCTGGAAAATCGTTTTCTGGTTTATGATGAAGATCAGATTGACGCTCTCCTGGCGCATCTGGAGAAAGCAGACTTGATCGTCGGATTCAATATTAAGCGCTTTGATTACCGCGTTCTGAGCGCTTATACAAGCAAGAATCTAACGAAGCTTCCGACCTTTGATATACTCGAAGATGTCTTCAACCGCCTCGGTTTTCGACTCGCCCTAAACCATCTGGCTGCAGAGACCTTGAATCGGGAAAAAACAGCGGACGGGCTCCAGGCCGTGGAATGGTTTCGACAGAGGGATTTTGAAAAGTTGATTGAATACTGCCGTCAGGATGTTGCTATCACAAGGGATCTCTTCCATTATGGTCTGGAAATGTCGCACCTTGTTTTCAGAGAAAAGCAAGAGAATCGGCGGGTAAGGCTCCTTGTGGACTGGAAACTTGAAGACATGATCGGCCGTGGATAATGCCCTGGATTGATCGATTCGAACACATCGATGCCTGGCCGAGGCCGAGCACCAAGGAATACAGTTTAAACGAATCAGGATGAACTTTTCAATAAGCAGAACCCGAAACTCGAACCCCGGAACCTGGAATTCGGAACTCGAAACTAGTTCAGTGATCATGATAGCGCCGAATGTTAAGATTTCATGGAGGTGCCGGATACTTTCTTCTTGGCAAATGGGTCAAGAGCAGACTTGACCCCTTCACTCACAGCGAACCGCCTGGCCGACCTGCAGGACCCAGATCCGGAGCATCGAACAGCGGATGATCTCGGTACGGGAAGAGGTCCTCTCGCTCGAGCGCGAGGCCGTCGACGAGAAGGACCTAGCGCCCAACATCCAGCAGGAGATCCTGTTCCTGTCCAGGACCATGAAGGGCCGCGACCCAATATGCGAGAAAGACGTCCGCCCCGTTGCCGCCGTTTTCCACTGGACCCGCCAGCGGAAGATGTGGGCCAAACTGGTTGCCGGGCGGCTGAACTGACGCTTCCCGCTTGATTTTCTCGCTACTCCCACTCCTCAGGGAGCAATCCTCTGCTTGTATATTCCTCTCTCTTGGTGCAGCCGGATGATGATGCCAACGCTCCATCCAACAGCCGGCATCGGAGAAAACTCTGAGTTTAGTTTATTTAATCGATTGACTAAATCAATCGATTGTATTATTTTAATCCTGAAAGGAGAGATCATGGCAAAGAATTCGGAATCCATGCCTCGCAAGAGCAAACGTGGCGATAAGGCGATTGCTCGCCTCCTGGATGCAGGAGTGGAGGCCTTCGCCCGATATGGGCTGGAAGGGATAGCCACGAGACAACTGGCAAAAGCAGCAGGGGTGAATGTTGCGGCAATTGCCTACTACTTCGGTGGTAAGGAAGGCTATTACCTCGCCGTAGTAAGACACCTAGTACAAGAGCGAGCCAAACCGGTGCGAGACCTTATTGAAAGGGTCAGGGGCGAACTGTCGGCTTCAAGAGAGAATCCAGAAACGGCTGTTCGGCTTTTGCTACAACTGCTTCATGGTCTGGCAGTAACCATAATGCTGAAACACGACGCCGTAGCCATAGCAAGTATCTTCTCCCGCGAGCAACTACGGCCAACAGATGCTTTTGAGGTGATTTATGAGGGAGTGATTCAACCAATGCACCAGTTGGTGTCTCAGCTTGTCGCCCAAGCTACCAGAAAACCACCCGACACACCAGAAACCATTATCCGCGCACATGTGTTACTGGGGCAGGTGTTGTTTTTTCGAATTGCGGGAACCACTCTCTGTCGTCGGCTGGGGTGGAATCATATCACCGAGATTCGTGCTGAGCAAATTGCCAATATCATTGCCGAGATGGCATGTCGAGCCGTTGGCTTAGATCCTCGCCAAATTGACAGTGGAAAACATAAAAACGGAGTGCGAGATGAAACGTAAAGTGGTCGTTCCAGTAATTGTGGTATTGAGCATGGTGGCTGTAGTTGGAGGCGCATGGCTTTGGCTAAGGAAAGGGGACGTGCCCGATCTTGCTACCTTGGAGTTCCAGGGGAACGTTGAGGTCAGAGAGGTACGTCTAGGTTTCCAAGTGGCTGGGCGGATTTTGAAATTGCTGGTTGATGAAGGAAATGCAGTGAAGCCTGGTCAAGTCCTTGCTGAACTTGAGCCTGGCTATTTCGAGGACGCGGTGAAGCAGGCAGAAGCAGCACTTGCGGCACGCAAAGCAGAGCTTTTGTGCTTGAAGAACGGCTCAAGGCCCGAGGAGATAGCACAAGCCCGGGCAACGACGCTATCCCGCCGTGTCGCTTTTCTCAATGCGCAAAGGGAGTTTACACGCAACCAGAAGCTTGTTGGTCGTGGAGCGGTGTCAAAACAGAAATTCGATCACTATAGAGCAGCTCTTGATGAAGCTGAAGCGCAGTTGAGGGTTGCAGAAGCGTACCAGAAACTCGTGGAACTCGGCCCAAGAGAGGAAGACATTGCGCGAACAAGGGCCCTGGTTGAACAGGCACAGGCCAATCTGGCCGAGGCCAGGCGACGACGACGGGATTGCAGGCTGCTGTCGCCGGTAAGCGGCATCATCCAGACACGAGTACACGAACCGGGCGACTACGTGAACGTTGGCGAACCGGTATTCACCATTACATTGCCGAATCCTGTGTGGGTGCGTGTATATGTCAGCGAGTTGCAACTGGGACGTATTCATCCCGGAATGACGGCCATGGTGCGGACCGATACCTATCCAGATCATCTATACCAAGGAAGGATAGGGTTCATATCGCCAGTAGCAGAATTCACCCCCAAGACGGTTGAAACCAAGGAAATCCGAACAGACCTTGTCTACAGAATTCGCGTGATTGTGGAGGATACAAAAGGTGAGCTGCGACAGGGTATGCCAGTGACAGTTATCATTCCCCTAAGTTCGCGAGGCAGTGAGTAAAGTGAAAACATGGCGTCCCAAGTGTTAATTAGTCTCAGCGAGGTTCGGAAACAGTTTTCTGCTGATGCCCGGCCGGCACTGGAATGCGTAACTGCCAATATTTACGGCGAGCGGATTACAGGACTGGTTGGCCCGGATGGTGCCGGCAAGACCACCTTAATTCGTCTAATAGCCGGGTTGCTGGATCCTACCCGAGGACGCATCAAAGTGGCTGGATATGACACTGCGCGGCAAGTCTCAACCGTTCACACAATAGTAAGCTACATGCCGCAGAGATTCGGTCTGTATGAAGATCTGACAGTGATGGAGAACCTGCATCTCTATGCAGATCTTCGCGGCGTGGTTGGAAAGCACCGACATGAAACGTTTGAGCGTTTGCTTGCATTTACCGGCCTGGGGCACTTCACCGGTCGGCTGGCGGGGAAACTCTCTGGAGGGATGAAACAGAAGCTTGGCTTGGCGTGCGCCTTAATTCACAGACCTGTCGTGTTGTTGCTCGACGAACCCAGCGCAGGAGTGGATCCGGTCTCCCGTCGGGAGCTGTGGAAGATGGTGAATGAGTTGGTTGATGAAGGGACGGCAGTCATTTGGAGCACAGCCTACATGGACGAGGCCCAACGCTGCGACGAGGTCCTGCTCCTAAACGAGGGCAAGCTCCTATATCAAGGCAAGCCGGGCGATCTGACAGGGCAAGTCGAGGGGCAGACATTTCTCATAGAGGCGACCGAGGATAGCCGGCGACAACTTCTGTCCAAGGCCTTAGAGCAACCGGATATTATCGATGGCGTCATTCAGGGGCGGAAGGTTCGCTTGATCCTGAAAACACCCACTACAGTATTCCCTGCGTTAGGCACAAATGTTCAAGCAAGACCGACGCCACCTCGGTTTGAGGATGCCTTCATGGTGTTGCTGGGTGGTATTCCCAAGACCCGCATCTCCAACATAACATCGCACATATTTCAGAAGTTGCGCGAGGACAGCACAGGGACGCGGAACATAGTTGTCGAAGCTCAGGATTTGACGAAATGCTTCGGCTCTTTCACTGCGGTAGATCAGGTCAGTTTCACGGTTTGTCGCGGAGAGATTTTCGGTCTGTTGGGACCCAATGGAGCAGGCAAAAGCACCACCTTCAAAATGATGTGCGGATTGCTCCGGCCGACCTCGGGCAAGGCAGAGGTAGCAGGAGTGGACCTGACTATGGCTCCTGCAAAGGCACGAGAGCGGCTGGGTTACATGGCTCAGAGGTTTAGCCTGTACAGCGACTTGAGTGTTCATCAGAACCTCGAGTTTTTTGGAGGCGTCTATGGCCTGATGGGGCGCAGACTCCAGAAGACGATACACCGGATGATCGAAGAATTTGAACTCGCCCCGTTTATCAATTCAAATGCTGGAGACCTTCCCCTGGGTTTCAAACAACGGTTGGCTATGGCTTGTGCCATCATGCATGAGCCACAGGTGCTGTTCTTAGATGAGCCAACCAGCGGAGTCGATCCAATAACAAGGCGCGAGTTTTGGATCCGTATTAATGCAATGGTCAATCAAGGGATGACTATTATGGTCACGACACATTTTCTTGACGAAGCAGAATACTGTGACCGTATTGCCATGGTTTACCAAGGAAGGATCATCGCCACCGGCACCCCCGATGACCTCAAACGATCGATCCCGTCGGAGAACCTGCCTGAACCGACGCTAGAAGACGCCTTTATCGAGATGATCCAGCGTCACGAGCGATATGAGTCAGAGGGAGAAGGATTAAGGAGGGATGGATGAGCCAAAACCTCGCAGCAGAGTCACAACACGTCGATGTACATCCGCAAAGAAGCCGTCTGCGCTGTATGTGGGGCTTGGTACGCAAGGAGACTTACCAGATGCTGCGCGATCCAAGCAGTGTCGGGATTGGAATCGCCCTGCCCCTGCTGCTCCTTTTCCTATTTACCTATGCAATATCTTTAGATGTGAGGAATATAAAGCTTGGAGTGGTGTGCGAAGACAACTCGCCGATTGTTAATCGCCTGCTGGCCTCCTTCCAAAACAACAAGTACTTTATGGTCCATGTTGCCCGGGATCGGCGAGAGGTCCAGGATGACTTGGTAGGAGGACGGCTCAATGGTGTATTGGTGATACCAGCAGACTTTGCCAGCCGCATTGAACGTCGTAGCTTGAGCCCTCTTCAGTTGTTGGTTCGCGGGAGCGATGTCAGTACTGCTGCACTTGTGCAGAATTATGTCCGAGGCGTGTTACGTCATTGGCTCATACAGGAAGGGCTCAACGCAGGGCAACGAAACAGCGGCGAGATCGTGAGGATCGAATCACGAGTCTGGTTTAACCAAGAAATCGAATCACGCGCTGCTTTGCTTCCAGGGTCGATTGCCGTCATCATGACACTTATTGGCACCTTGCTAACGGCACTGGTTGTCGCGCGTGAATGGGAACGGGGAACCATGGAAGCCCTGTTGGCGACGCCGATTACACGAATGGATATAGTCCTGAGCAAGTTTGTCCCCTATTTTATTCTCGGAATGCTGGCGATGGGCCTCGTAGCCGCTGTTTCAACTTTGGGGCTGGGGGTTCCGCTTCGAGGTTCGTTGTGGGTTCTAATCATGGTCTCCGCAACATTTCTTTGCTCGGCTCTGGGGTTGGGCCTGCTGATTTCTTCAGTAACGCGCAACCAATTCGTGGCAAGTCAGGTCGCGCTGATTGTTGGATACTTACCCGCCCTCATTTTGTCCGGGCTTGTTTTCGAAATTGATAGCATGCCCAGGCTGATTCAATACCTGACCTGCGTGATGCCGCCGCGCTACTTTGTCTCAGCCCTGAGGACGCTGTTCCTGGCCGGCAATGTCTGGCAGGTGATCCTGCCGAACACGGTCGTCCTGTTGGGGTTTGCTGCATTCTTCCTAACAGTGACGATCCAAAAAACAAAGATGAACCTGGAATGATTACGGGAAAATATTGATGCTCAATCGCATTGTCAGACTAATTATCAAAGAGTTTTTGGCGGTTTGGCGTGACCCGCACAACCGCTTCGTCTTGCTGGTCCCTCCCCTGGTGCAGCTCTTGATATTCAGCTTTGCCGCGACTCATGAAGTCAAGAATGTCCAGCTCGGGATATACAGCGAGGATCACGGTTCTGCGGCTCGTGAACTGATCTCCCGTTTTGCATCTGCTCGTCGTACTTTCTCTCATGTACAGTATTTCCAGGACCTCGACGACGTACATCGTGCAATAGACACACAAGATGTGATAGCTGTCGTTCATATTGGCCCGACTTTTTCGAGGGATCTGTTATCCGGGACACCAGTCGCGCTTCAGATACTCCTGGATGGCCGGAAGGCCTATGCTGCTCAGGTGATATCCGGCTACATGAGTCAGATTACCGATCGCTTTGTTGGTGAATACGTCGCTGTCTCAATTGATCCATCAAAACCTCCGAGAGATGCGGCTTCCATTAAACTCGTGTCCCGAGCCTGGTTTAATTCAAACCTTGATTCTGTCTGGAGTACTATCCCAGGCCTGGTTGGGATCCTGACCAACCTTATCGCACTCATTGTCACGTCTCTTTCAATTGCGCGAGAAAAAGAGTTGGGAACGTTTGAGCAGCTCTTGGTATCTCCGCTGAGGCCCTTAGAAATCCTGATAGGTAAGACGACACCTGCGATGGTACTGGGCCTTGGAGAGGGAATGGCGATGGTGGCTATCGCCACCCTTGTGTTTGCATTACCCTGTGCGGGATCGCCGCTTCTCTTATTTGGTGCCTTGTTCGTGTCTCTCTTCTCAACGATCGGGATTGGTTTGTTGATTTCGTCTCTTGCCAAGACACAACAACAGGCCTTTTTCGGAGCATTCGCATTCTTGGTGCCTGCTATTCTTCTCAGTGGCTTTGTTACACCAGTTGAGAACATGCCCGCTTGGTTGCGGTGGGTGACATACCTAGATCCCATTTACTACATTATCTTGATAGCCAAGGGAATCCTTCTTGAGGGAATGAGGATGCCAACTGTCTTGCAACTGGCTTGGCCGATGGTGCCGATTGGTGTCGTAACTTTGACGACAGCCGGATGGACGTTCCGTCAAAGACTGGAGTGACCAACGAGGAGAACACAAATGAAGAGTCAATAAAAAGGGGTCAAGTCTGCTCCTGACCGGGCTAAGCACTTAATATTGTAGAGGGCTTCAATAGTTCCAAATGGTCATTTGGTAAGGTGAACGAGGCCAAGCGAACTATGAGAATAACGCCGAATACCGTTTCAATAAAATTGGGATGTGCGATTGAACAAGAGGTTTATCGAAGCCGAGGCAGAGGAAGAATGACATTGACTCAATATAAAACATGGCGAGAAACGTTCACTGTTCCTGAGGAGGGATACAACAAAATAAAACTCTTCTGCCCGATATGTCATAGTCCCTTTGAGGTAAGAGTCTATAGTAAGTCAAAGGCTCGTATTAGAAAGCTTTATTTTGCCTCTTGTTTCCTTGCGATCGCTGCGGGTGGGATCGTTTTGGGAGTATTTGCGTGTAGTGAAAAACGTTTTATGGGTTACAGCCTGGCAGTGCCCTTCATGTGTTTCACCGTATGGCAGTTGTTAAACGTTATTCGGAGAAGGTTTGATCCCAGTGATGTCGTGTCTCATTCACGAGGGAAGGTACACAGGATTTTTGATGAGCACAAAATCATATTTCCCGATCAATAAATGGAAATTAGGGGATATCCATGAAATTTGAACTTTTGTGTAGTATCGTTTGGCCTGCTTCTATTTTATCGCGAGGGATCTTCCACAAAAAGTGCAGCTGGCCCCAGCCTGCTGGCTACAGACTGAACGCTGTCACCGGTTTCGATTGCCGTAGAGCTCGAAACGTTGGTAATCAGAGAGTCGCGGTATTTTTCCGAATTCTCCAGATAGGGGTTGGTTTCGATTAATGACTTTTTGGGCATAATACAATAAGATCCTTCTTGGGTGGTAAGCTCTGCTGCGCCAATAGTACATAGACTTTGGCCAACCGACCTGGGCGCAAGCCTTCTAAAATCTATATGGAAAACACGAACCTGTTCAGGGCGGTGGCCGGAGCAATTGGAGGCAAGGATCAGGCAGGCACTGTTCGAAAGACCTTTTTTGCCCATCAACTGAAGAGCGCGGGCATGAATATCCGCATCCCGAGCCGGGGCGATTTCTTGGTGGAAGGGAAATATCTGTTTGAAATCAGCGGAAGAACCAAGGGGAAAAGCCAGGTTAAGGATGCTGATAATGCTTTTGTGGTGCGTGATGACGTTTAAGTCGGTTTTGGTAACATCATTCCCTTGTGGCTGTTCGGGTTCCTGTGTTGGGGTTTACCCCGTGGCCTTGTCTTCATATAGGGGACGGGATGGGGACATCCATTGGTAAACCAGTAACTTTTTTTGTGGTTGTGCAGGAGGGGCCTTGGTGATGTTGTTGACTAGGTCGAATGGGTCTGATGTGGAGATTTTCAAGGAAGTGTCCATGGGTGGTAGATTTGGAAAATATGGCGATGCCAAGCGCAAGGCGCAGATCCGTAAGAATCGTCTCAGGCCACCTGGTCCTCACCAGCGGGGAAGAGACAAACCACTAAAAGGATCTCGAAAGAGCAAAGTGCCACGCGGGGGGCAAAGAGGAGCGTCCTGAAAAGAGCCAAATATTCATATTTCATGGATGTCCCGGATATTTCACTTGTCAGACACCCGTAAAAAACGTGAGTCAGTTAGGCCCAGTCTTTAGACTCTGTCTGACGATGCTATAACAAGGACGAACTTAGCCCGAATTATTCATAAACAATTCAGCAAGGGTCACGTCATTCATTGAGCGGATGATCCGCGAGGAAAAGAGTCACCATGCTGCCTTGTCGGACATGAAATTATATTTTTCCGATCCAGCTGGCTGGTTCTTTGAGCAAGAACACTCTGGACTTGATGGGGCTTGATCCGGGATAGGGGAGCGTCGTGATGACACGGACTGACTTGAACATACTCATTGGCGGTGAAGCAGGACAAGGGCTGATCACCATTGGACAGCTACTGGCCAAAAGTCTTGTAAGGGCCGGCTACTCCATCGTTGTGACACAGAGCTATCAGTCTCGCATTCGAGGGGGACATAACACCTTTGCTATCCGCGTGGGCCTTGATGAAGTGATCGCTCCACAGGAGTCAGTGGACCTTTTGGTCGCGCTTGACAGGGCTACGGTCACTTTGCACCGTCAGGACCTCTCACCCAATGGGCTCATCCTGGTCGATGAGTCCGTTGACGTCTCTGATGATGCCTCTCTCAAGGTTCCCTACAAGCAGTTGGCAAAAGACAAATTCTCAAACATTGCCTCACTGGGTGTGGCAGGTGCGCTCCTCGGCCTTGAGGAGAAATTAGTAGCAAGGACACTCCATGATCTCTTTGGAAAGAAGCATCCCCAGGTCATGGAAGAAAACCGACAGGTGCTGGAAGCTGCCTTTCGGTGGTGTTCCGGGCAGCCTGCATCGATCCATAAGCTGGCACCCATTGCTAATCCACCACAGCGCTTGATGATGAATGGAAACGAGGCCATTGCCCTTAGTGCCCTTTCTGCTGGCTTGAAGTTTCTTGCATTCTACCCCATGACGCCTTCTACCTCCATCTGTCTGAACCTGGCAGGCCATGCCGGGCAGATGGGTTTGATTGTGGAACAGGCTGAAGACGAAATCGCCGCCATTAACATGGCCATCGGGGCTTCATTTGCCGGTGCGCCGAGCATGGTGGCCACTTCTGGCGGAGGGTTTGCACTGATGGCAGAAGGGGTAAGCCTGGCGGCTATGACTGAAACCCCTGTGGTCATTGTGGTGTCCCAACGCCCAGGGCCAGCCACCGGACTTCCCACGCGGACCGAACAGGGGGATCTGGAATTTGTGCTGCATGCCGGCCACGGTGAGTTTCCCAGGGCAGTGTTTGCCCCCGGAACAGTGGAAGAGTGCTTTCACCTCACCCGGAGGGCCTTTGAACTGGCAGAGCTATATCAGGGTCCCATGTTTTTATTGACCGATCAGTTTCTTGCCGATTCCTATCGCGCAGTGATGCCCTTTGACGTAGAGAATTTGCCGCCTGTTAGTGTTAGTACTGAGGCTGTTGGGTCATCACCGTATAAGCGATTTGCTATCACGGAAAATGGCGTTTCACCTCGCCTCCTTCCAGGGATGAGTGAACATCTTATTGTGGCTGACAGCGATGAGCATACAGAGGACGGTCACATTACAGAAGATCTTTCCGTGCGCAGGCAGATGGTGGAAAAGAGGTTGAGAAAGGGGCGGGGGTTTCGGGCGGAAGTCATCCCTCCGGATATGGAAGGCCAAGACAAGTCTGATTTGCTGATGGTCTCCTGGGGGTCGAGTAAGGGGCCGGTGAAGGAGGCGGCCTCACGATTAAGGTCAGGAGGACAGAGGGTGGCCACCCTCCATTTTAGCCAGGTCTGGCCCTTGATGCCCGAACAGTTCATGGGACATCTTGAAGCGGCACGGCAGGTGGTCTGCGTTGAGATCAATGCCACCGGGCAACTGGCACGACTCATCCGGCGAGAGACGGGGTTCCAGATCAAGAAAAAGGTGCTTCAATATGATGGCCTGCCGCTGACACCAGAGTCGATTCTTCGGGGATTAATGACGATTTTGTGAAAAGTCCATTTTGTTCACTTTATGACCATTTTGGGCGCGCTTGAGATGTTCAGCTAAAATGCTCAAAGTCGTTCACAAAAGACTTTTTACGAGACCGTCAAACTTGTGGTGTGTACCGAAAGCGAGGACAAAATGGTAACCATTGACGATTACGGACATTATGACACGGCCTGGTGTCCGGGCTGTGGAAACTTCTCTATTTTAAAGGCAGTTAAACAGGCTTTGGTAGCCAGCCAGCTGGAGCCCCATGAAGTGTTGTTCGTCTCCGGGATCGGCCAGGCCGCCAAGGCACCCCATTATCTGAATGCAAATCGCTTCAATGGCCTTCATGGCCGATCGCTTCCCGTGGCCACCGGTGCCAAACTTGCCAACCCGAAGCTCACAGTGATTGTGGAAAGCGGCGACGGATGTAACTACGGAGAAGGGGGCAACCATTTTCTGGCAGCCCTCCGCCGCAACATCGACGTAACACTTTTGGTTCACAACAACCAGGTGTACGGCCTCACCAAGGGCCAGGCCAGCCCTACCTCTGCCGAGGGTTTTGTCACCAAGGCCCAGCCAGAAGGCGTGACGTTGAGATCTTTCAATCCAATCGCTGTGGCTGTGGCCATGCAGGCCGGTTTTGTGGCCCGCGGTTTCTCTGGTATGATCGATCACCTGTCAGGGCTGATTCAGCAGGGAATCGCGCATCGAGGTTTTTCCCTCATTGACGTGTTACAGCCCTGTGTCTCGTTCAACAAGGTGAACACCTTTGCCTGGTATAAGGATCGATGTGACCCCTTGCCCCCGGCATACGATCCAACAGACTGGGAGGCTGCCATGAAGGTGGCTCGTCAGTGGGAAGATAAGATTCCCATAGGTATCATTTACCGGAACGACCTGCTACCCTTTGAAGAGCACTTTCCCGTCTTAAGTCAAGGGCCTTTGGTGGGGCGGAATGTAGACCGGGTGAAGCTCAAGAGGATCATGGAAGGATACGGATAGGAGAAGTCCTTCGAACCAAAGACGATTATCTTAAAGGAGGCTCAAGTAAAAAAGGTGGCAATAACGACCGGCGTTTTACTCATTGCAACTTAGGGGAAAGTGGGGGGCGCTATTCACTAAATTGGATCAGTTCGATGCAAAGGCGGCTTGGCGGGATTTTGATAGGAACGATCTTGGCCCTTGTCGGGTGGTATGTCTGGTCCTACCTTACTTATATTGGTACGAAGTTCCTCCCAGAGCCACAGACCAAAGCAGATTATGGTGAATTGCTTCGCACGATTGGCTTTTCGAGTTCTCCAGGCTTGATCCGAGTACTAGGTATCATCCCAGGGCTGGGCCATGTGGTTTTTTTAGTCGCCTCAATTTGGATGCTGGCGGCAATGATCATTGCGGTTAGACAAGCGCTTGATTATGAGAGCACATTACGGGCTGTGGGGGTTTGCGTGATCGGTTGGATCATTCAAACATTAATCCTCATGTTACTCTTGTCTATTTTGGGTGGTGCCCCAAGACCAGCCTGATGCTTATTAGGCGGATGTAGACAAAGTCCGAGAGAAAGATTCTGTCATCGTGACCATCGCGGCTGCAGCAGCCAGGCTCTCTGGTTCAATAGGAACGGAATTGACGTATTTTACCAATGCATACCAATCCTTAACCTTAATTGAGCGAGAACCATCACCGGGAACGCTTCAGAACTTTTTCTGAGCGATTTTTGACGCCTTTCTTTTTATAACACTTCCACATTCCTTTTCGCGGGAGAAGGTGTTACCCTTCCCTTCAACCACTTTTTTCGGTTTCTCAGGAACCGCAACATTTGAGAGATTCACGAACATTACTCGTGGGGAGAAAAAGACATGAATAAGAAATTAATGATTATAGGGTTCGGGATTATCGCTGTTCTATTGCTTTGGTCAGGGGTTTCAATCTATCCTGACTGGCTGTGGTTCGAAAATCTAGGCTTCTCGCCTGTTTTCTGGACCATGCTTTTGAGCAAATTCGGGTTCGGTTTGTTGATTTGGTTGCTTTTGATTCTTATCATATGCTTTAACCTTTACGCCGCCAAACGTTTAAACCCAGGCAACGGGCCAGGGGTGGCCTTTAAAGATGAGGAGGGTTATCTTTCCCAACTTGGCCTTTCAGATAGGGCCTTAAATTCTCTCCTCATGGCTTTTATTCTGATTCTTAGTTTTATTATTGCGTCCAAGGGCGCCGACCAATGGGATATGCTCCTGCGCTATCTATATCAGCAGCCTTTTGGCAGCACGGATCCTATTTTTAACAGGGACATCGGTTTTTATCTGTTCTCTCTTCCCTTGTACATTTTCGTCCGAAACGGGTTATTGGTCCTTTTCATTTTGGCTGGCCTGGTCACTATGGGTTGGTATCTGAAACAGGGTGCGCTTCAAATAGAGGGTGAATTTAGTCAAGTGGAGGGTGTCCCAACTTCTTTACCTAAAATTACCATTGCACCAAAAGCCAAGAAGCACCTTATTTTCTTGGGAGGAATCATTGTTCTACTCCTGGCCTGGGGTTATCATCTGAAAATATATGGACTTTTATATTCTACACAGGGACCTGCTTTTGGTGCCAGCTATACCGATGTCCACATCAAGGTCCTGGCCTATAAGGTTTTGATCATTATCTCCCTGGGCTTTGCCTTAGTCCTTTTTCTCAACGCCTTTAAATTCATGACGAAATTAATCTGGTTAAGTGGAGGAGTTTGGATAGGGGCTGTGTTGTTGCTTGCGACCCTGCTCCCCATCCTGGTACAAAAATTTGTGGTTAAGCCCAATGAACTGATTAGAGAATCACCCTACATTGCTTACAATATTGATTATACCCGTAACGCCTATAATCTGAATAGGATAAAACAAGTCAATTTTGAAGTTAGTGACAAATTAAGTGCAGAGGACATCAAGAAGCATGATGTAACGATTCAAAATATCAGGATCTGGGACGAGCGTCCTTTACTTCAAACCTACAGGCAGATTCAAACCATACGGCTATATTACGATTTTAACGATGTAGACGTAGATCGTTATCTAATCAATAATCAATATCGACAAGTCATGTTGGCCGCCCGGGAGTTGGTGGTAAATCAACTTCCTCCCCAGGCAAATACCTGGGTCAATAGACACCTTATCTATACCCATGGTTACGGATTGGCCTCAAGCCCGGTCAATGAAGTGACCAGCGAGGGACTGCCCCGCCTCTTGATCAAAGACGTGCCGCCTTCCTTTGTACCTGACCTGAAGATAGAGCGCCCAGAGATCTATTATGGAGAAAAAACGGATGAGTATGTTCTTATAAAGACGAAGACCAAGGAGTTTGATTACCCCAAGGGGGACAAGAATGTCTATACCATCTATCAGGGAAGGGGAGGTGTCCCTATCAAATCTTTTTTCAGAAGGCTTTTATTTGCCGTTGAATTTTTGGATCCACAGATACTATTTACCACTTATTTAAGTCCAGAGAGTAGAATAATGTATAACCGCCGGATTGGCAGGCGGGCGGGTTTGATTGCCCCATTTCTCGATTATGACGGTGATCCGTACCTGGTTGTCTCCGGAGGAAAGCTCTATTGGATTCAAGACGCCTACACGACCTCTGATATGTATCCCTATTCTAGCCGATCTTATGGCCGTTTTAGAAATAAAGGACTAAGCTACATCCGGAATTCAGTCAAGGTAACGATCGATGCCTATAATGGGGATGTGGCTTTCTATATGATTGATGAAAAAGATCCGATTGTTCAAACCTATTCGAGTATATTCCCTGATTTATTTAAGCCTTTCAATGAAATGCCTGCTGATCTGAAAAAGCACATCCGGTACCCCAAGGACCTCTTTAAAATCCAAGTGGATATATACACGAAATATCACATGCAAGATGTCCAGGTCTTCTATAACCAGGAAGACCTCTGGCAAATTCCTGATGAGTTGTATGGTGACAGCCGACAGGAAATGGAACCTTACTATATCATTATAAAATTGCCCGAAGGGGAAAAGGAGGAGTTTCTTCTGATGCTCCCTTTCACCCCTTCCAAAAAGGATAATATGATTGGCTGGCTGGCGGCCAGAAGTGACCTGCCCAACTACAGGAATCTGTTAGTCTACAAATTACCCAAGGAAAAACTGGTCTATGGACCGATGCAGATTGAAGCCAGGGTGGATCAGCAAACAGATATCTCCCGGGAGTTGAGCTTATGGGGTCAGAGAGGTTCCAGAGTCATCAGGGGCAATCTCCTAGCCATTCCCATCAGTGATACATTTATCTATGTGGAGCCGGTTTACTTGGAAGCCAAACAAGAAAAAAGCGAATTGCCCTTAACAGGATCACCTCAGAGAGGAGGTGTGCAAGTTTCTTCACAACAGGACAAATCAAGGGGCGCCGCCTTACCGGAATTAAAAAGGGTTATTGTCGCTTTTAGCAATCGCGTAGTCATGGAGGAAAATCTTGATAAGGCCTTAAGCAGCGTATTGAGTAGGGAAATATCTCCCAAACACTTGGCCCCCCCATCTATCCCTCAAACCCAAAATATTTCTAAACTAGGCGTGTTGGCTCTGGAACACTATCATAAAGCCAAAGATTACTTGCGCCAGGGGAATTGGGCTGAATACGGGAGGGAACTGGAAAACTTAGAGAAAATCTTAAAAGAAATATCTAGTATAACGAAGGAAAAGAAATAATAAAAGTTTGAGATCATGGGCCTTCGTTTCTGGAGACGAATTAGACTGGCACCAAGGTCACTGCGGAGAAATATTTCTACGAACTTATGACACTGAAGCAGGATGATGAAATCGCCTGGACTGAGTTTGAGAGGCGTTAGGGGGTAAATTTTCGGTTCCCATTGACAGAAATACCCTCCGAGCACTTTCCTCTTGACACCGCGCCTCGGCTCCCCTATGTTTCGCCCTTCGCATTGAAGCGCCCTGCAGGTTCTGCCTGACGGCAGTGCTTCGCGGGCTGCAGGGAATGCGCTCGCTTTTGCAGTTCAGGGGACTGGAGCGGCCTTTGGACATAAAGTCCTGTCCAAAGAAAAAACGGGGGTTAGGCAGAATTATGGGGCTTTTGTCATCTACTGTTTCTATCACGCGGTACAGAGTTGAAGGCAGACTTGAAGAACCGGTTCCTGAAACAATGGCCAAGTGCCTTAAGAAAAACGCCATCCCAGACATAGATGATGATGTTTCAGACAAAACTGTGGGTTGGACATCATTTGACAAGCCATTTAACCCTGATTTTGAAAGTTCGTCTTTTCTTATCGGCACCTATTTTGTCTTTTCACTAAGAATAGACAAGAAAACCGTTCCCCCCTCTCTCATAAAGAAACACTGTGCCATGGAAACGGCCAGGCGGCTTGCTGCGACTGGACGAAAATATTTGTCACGCGACGAAAAAAGGATGATAAAAGAACATGTCACAAGTGTTTTGACATTGCGTATTCCTGCAACTCCCAGCGTTTATGATCTGATATGGAATTATGAAGAGTCTGTTTTGTGGTTTTTCTCGACTTTGAAATCAGCCAATGATGAGCTAGAGACATTGTTCTTCAGGTCGTTTCAGCTTCCCCTTATCAGGCTCTTTCCATACACCACCGCTGATCTGGTAATGGGCCTTTCTGATACACAGCGTGATATCCTGGTCAAGCTTTCTGCGACAGACTTTACGGAGTAACCCATGCTTGATGTTGCCGTTTCTTACAATCGTTATAAGTTTTTGGGGCATGAGTACCTGACGTGGTTATGGTTTGTTATCGAGAAGGGTCAACATGAGATAAGAAAACTGGAGCAAGAACCCGTATCCCTGCAGATCGGCAATCGTATTGTACTTGTGAACAGGCAAAAGGACACGGTGGAAAGCATTACCATAAAGGGTGACGATGCAGGTCTTGAAGAGGGCATTTTGGCGCTGAGGAAAGGGGCCGTCGTGACAGAGCTCAATCTTTCTTATAAGATGGGTGATCAGGAATGGCGCTTTACCGTTAAAGCAGAATCCCTGCATATGGTGGGACTTAAGTGCCCCCAGACAGGATCTGTGGAGTCGCAAGAGGATATAGAGGGGGCTGTGCTTGAAAAGGTATACCTTTATGATAAGGCCATCCAGTTGACGGACAACCTCTTCAAGCAATTCATCACATTGAGGGTATCAGAGGACTGGGACAAAAAGGTGGTCCCCCTCATGAGACAATGGATATATTCATGAAATAGCCGGACTGCATCCCACCCGCCTTGCCCCCGCACAAATCGGATTCGTGAACTGCGAAAGCGAGCGCATGCTTTGCAGCAAGCTGCAGGGAGCTTCAATAATTCGGGTCGGGGGGGTTGCCAGGCGTAAAAGCAAGAAAAAGCAAAGCCGGCTGATGAAAGCCGGCTTTTTGTTTTCGGACTCGCTCCTTTACACAATCACGAACAAGTAGAACCGCAGCTGCTACAGGCCGATGGTGTACAGGAGGACAGGCTGGGCGTATCATTGATCTCAAGGACTTTCACTTCAAAGGTCAGCGTCTTGCCTGCCAGGGGGTGATTTAGATCCACAGTGATCTTTTCCTCGTCCACATGTGTCACCTTGGCCGGGATCCGGCCGCCCTGAGGATTCCGGAGGGCCAAAACCTGACCGACCTGTGGGTTCAATCCCTGAGGTAGTTCAGAGCGCATAAAACTTTGCTTCAGGCTCTCGTCCCGATGCTCGTAAGCCTCCTCAGGAGAAAGGGTAAAGGTCTTCTTTTCGTTTTCGACCATGCCTATGAGTGCGTCCTCGAATCCCTTGATGATCCTGCCTGCCCCAACTTCAACTTCAATGGGGTGGGAATTGCGGCTGGAATCGAAGACCTCCCCATTTTCCAGGGTGCCCGTGTAATCGAGTTTGACAAAATGACCCCTTTCAACTTTTTTCATGCTATACTCCTTCTAAGTTTGGATTGTGTTCCTTATTTAAATATGAAATACACTAACAGGTATTTCCGCAATGTCAACACAGAAGCCTCCTTTTAACGATAATAGGCGTTTTCTGGCCAATGAAACGGACAATCCTCTACACGAGGCTTTTGATCATAAAATGACCGTCCATGCCATGCCTAAAGGCGAATCAATCCGGCCGGAGAAATTGCCTGGGCTTTGGGCAGATGTAATGTCTGCCAAAGATGGCTCCCCGATACGTACAATCTATATCCACATCCCTTTTTGTGAGGGGCATTGTCTTTTCTGTGGCTTTTATCAAAACGCTTATCGTTTGGATCTGGCCGAGCAATATGTGGAGGCCCTTATTCGGGAAATGGAACTTACGGCCGGAACGTCTTTTATCAATGCACGTCCTTTTCAGGCCGTCTACTTTGGTGGGGGCACACCAACAGCCCTTCCGGCTGAATCACTGACCAGGCTGGTCTCTACCGTGAAAACCCTTTTTCCCCTTTCCAACGATTGTGAAATCACCCTTGAGGGGCGGATCTACAATTTTGCCAAAGAAAAGATTGAGGCTGCTTTGAGTGCTGGCATAAATCGCTTTTCTCTGGGAGTCCAGACTTTTGATACTCGGATTAGAAAACGTCTGGGCCGAAGAGAACCAAGGAAAAAGGTGATTAAGACCCTGACTTATCTTCGGGATCTGGGCAAGGCAGTCGCCATTATCGATCTGATTTATGGTTTGCCAGACCAGTCACTTGAGATCTGGGAGGACGATATCAGAACCTTTCTTTCCCTTGAGCTTGATGGCTGTGACCTTTATCAGCTAAGTATTTTCAGGGGAGGACTGTTAGAGAAGTCGGTTGCTAAAGGTTCCCTGCCCAGACCAGCCACCTTAAAGGAACAGGCAGACTACTATGTTCGAGGCGTAGAGCTTATGGAGGCAGCCCACTACCGCCGCATTTCCATGACCCACTGGGCGCGGATGAGCAGGGAAAGAAGTCTTTACAATCTCTTTTCCCGGGGTCGGGGTGATTGTGTGCCCCTTGGCTCTGGGGCCGGCGGCTGGCTCAGAAACTATTTCTTCTTTGTGGAAGGGGACCTTAAAGATTATTTCAGTGCGATCAAAGCAGGGAGAAAGCCTCTGTCCTTTGGTGTGAAGCGCCCCCAAAGGGATTTTCTCTTCAGAGACATTTCCTACCAGATGGAACTCGGCTATTGCGACCTGGAGGAACTCTCCAAGCGCCATGACCTTGATCTTTTGACAATCTTGCGGCCAATAATTTCTCAGTGGGAAAAAGTAGACTTAATTAAGCTCACAGATGGCTGCCTTTACCTTACCAGGCCTGGAGAATTCTGGGCGGTCAATCTGGCCCAGATGCTCATAGATCGCATCCAAAAAGATCAGTAAGGCAAGATTGGGGGTGTCAATTGTCCCTTGTCTTTTCCTGTTTCATGCTAAAAAACCATCCCAATTGGATTCAGTTTCGAGCTGAATTTTATTATGGTCAAAGGCGATCGGTTCGGTAAGTACGGGGAGACCAAAGGGATTGCCAGGCTGAGACAGGCCAGGGCCGCGGATGTGGATTATATCCGAGCTCTAAGCAAGAAGGTGTTTCAGCAGTACGGCCCTTATGAAAACATCCTGGCGTGCTGGTTTGAGTCGGGCATCACCGTGACCCTTTTGGCGTTGATGCAAAAACGACCTGTGGGGTTCGTCATGCTCGACCGACTTGAGCATAAGTGGTATCTTCCCCGGGTGTGTGAGCTGTTGGCCATTGCAGTAGAACCCTTAAGATGGAGACTTGGCATTGGTGATCTTCTCATGAGGGGGGTCCAGAGGAAGGCTAAGGAGCTGGGAATTAAGACACTGGTTTTGCATACAGCCGCAGAAAACTTGCCTGGACAGAAGCTTTTCAAGAAACATGAATTTATCCCGTTCAAGATCAAGAAGCATTTTTACCCCGAGGGCCAGGATGCCCTGATGATGTACAAGGATATTGTTTAAGATTTTGTGGGACGGGACTTCAAAAACGGGTCGGACCGTGCCAACCGATTGATGTTGGTTAACAGCCGTGCACCTGGCATGAGGAGATTCCCATTGACGGCTGATAAACAGCAAAAAAGGGCTAAAATTTGAACTGCAAAAGCGAGCGCATCCTCCAGATTCTGCCTGACGGCAGTGCTTCTCGGGCCGCAGGGCGCTGCAATAAGGATGATACGAAGATTTTGGAGGAGAGGCTATAAGTTTTCTGAAGACAATGGATGAGGCCCAGGGGGGTGCAGAGACCTTCCGTTCATCTCATCGGCGCAGGAGGTCCTTATGACACTCAAGACTCGATCTCTCATTTATTTGGTAGGGTTGTCTGTTGTTGATGTGGTCATCCCCATCCCGATCCTTGGTATGATCTTGATTTTCGTGGTACTGCAGAAGCCCCCTTTGTTTCTGAAGGTGGTACGCGAGCTTTACGAGATATAGTACTCCTTCCCGTTCAAGCATTCTACACGATCAGGACAAGATCGGGGGCATCCGTGACCGGCTTGCTTTCCGCAAGGCTCCCTATAGAAAAAAGGATTAACGGCGTTCCTGTCGTGGATTAGGGGAAGCTGTTGGAAATGGTTCAACAGCGGTGATTTTTCATGACTAGATGGCTTTTTCGGGGGTGATTCCCATGGAGAGGAAAGGATACAGCCATTTCAGGGATAAGGAATGTCTCTTCAAGGTGCTGGAGGAAATAAAGGCTCGGGTCAACCATGACTATTCAAATTTGGCAATAATGCTGTGCAAGGAGATCAAGGAATATTACCGGCAGATACCGAAAAAAGCCGACGAATCCGGAAAAAAAGTGAAGCCGAAGCTGCTTGTTGGCTTGTCAGGAGGCGTGGATTCTTCAGTTGTCGTATATCTAGCCGCTAAAGCCGTTGGTGTTGAAAACGTTGTTGCGATCACCATGCCTGCAAGGGGGAATGATAAAAGCGTCCATTTCTCGAACCTTGTGAGAGAGAAGTTAGGGATGAATGACCAATCTGTCCAGTACGTTATTCCCATCTCGGAGATTGTCAGAAAGGAAATAGAAACAATCAACAGCCTTAGATGGAAAGGTATTGCAATCAACGCTGTAAGAAAACGCCAAACAGATATGGACAGGATGCGCATAGGCAACTTTGCCTCACGGGCAAGGATCGCGATTCTTTATGACATAGCAAGGAAAGTGAACGGAAAGGTCCTTGGAACAGGCAACCGTCCGGAGTTTGTGCAAGGCTATGCAGCAAAATATGGAACACCCATCTCTTTTGATTTCGGCATCCTAGACGAGCTGTACAAGACTGACATTTATGAGCTTGCCACAGTTTTGAACCTGCCTGAAGAGATTATCAACAAGACGCCATCCACAGGCTACTTTCCCGGCCAGACCCACGAAGAGGAGCTTGGAGCTACCTGTGAGGAGCAGGATGCATTAGCCTTCTTGCTGTTTGAAAAAAGGAAAGGGATAGATGAGATTGTAAAGAAGTATAAAATCAAAAAGGCATTTGTTAAAACAATGCTTAAAAGATACGAAAGAAGCAAGGAGAAGCGTATGCTCAGGCAGCCTCACATCAAATTGGGGTTCATAGAGGATGGAAATGTTCAATGACAAGAATTACTCAAAGGTCTTGGTCATTGGGGCCGGAAGCGGTCGCGACATGGCAAGCTCTGTTCTTGTCACGGAGAAACTTCGCAAACTGAAGATTGGTGTGGATTTGGCTGGCTTCTTGACGCCGTGGGCGCTGCACACCTTTGATGGGGAGCTTGAAAAGCCTGTCAATGAGCTGGCAGACAAAAAGAGCAGGAAATTCATAGCTTCCAGAGAGGGTGTTTCGCTTGATTCATATTTTGAGCCAGAACTGGCCAGATTAAACAGGGAATTTGGCCTGGAAATAGGGGCGTTTTATCTGTTCTCGCTACAGTATGGGACAGAGAATCTCAAAGACCAGCTTGAAAGATTAATAAAAGAAAATTCTTACGATGCAATCATTGCCTTAGATGTGGGTGGAGACATCCTGGCACGAAAGAAAGATTATTCGTGGCTCCTTACCCCCATTGTCGATCTCTCATGTCTCAGCATCCTAGCGGGCCTGCGCTTAAAGATAGACCGCTATCTGACTGTGGTTGCTCCGGGGGTGGATGGAGAGATACCCTGCCAGAACCTGATAGAGCTTTTTGATGAATTGAAGAGTAAAGGATTGGTTCTAGGCTCTGAAGCGCTTGGAAAAAGCAGCAGCAATTATCAGGTATTCCAGCGCATCAGCAAACACATAAGTTCACAGACACGCTCTCACAGCAATACATTCAGGCTCATTGAAAAGGTGGTATCTGCTACCAGCGCCCACATTTCAGAGACCATTGAAAAAAGGGTTTCTGTAAAGGGAAGGAGATGGAGGCTTTCCTTCCCTGTTGATCTAAAGCCCTCTTTGGCGAAGGGCATGTATCATTTCAACCTCAAAAGCGTCCATTCAATCAGGGATGTCAGGCTCAGATACGAGAAGATATTTGAAGCTTTTTTGAAACTGAAGCAGCTTGGGGCCGGAGGCACTGAAGTTGACCTTTCCTTTATCCCACGTGCGATAGCGGGTGGGGCGTATAAGGACACAATCTTTCTTTTAACGCCCCCTGAACGCCTCAAAGGCAAAGTAAGAAAGGACATACTTGAATATGGCATAAAACTAACAGAACAAGGGGATATCCCGTGCTCAGTGATATTGGAAAAAGACAGGCACGCCCTCAGCCTTCCGCCCAACCTTGACGTTGAGAAAGGAGGTGGCTTTTATACCGTGTGCCAAAGTCGCTCCAGACGAGCCCTTTTTGACAGAACGGGCTAAAATCATCCTTCTGTTTCATTCCTTTCATAACGAGGACTTGTTTTCTTGAGTGGTTTATCCCCTCTTCTGGTTATTGGTTCCCAAAGCCACGCAACTCGCCGCAATCGGGGCACGTCCAGGTAATGGCGTTGCAGGTCATGCCCCACAAATTTTCCTCCATGCACTCCGGGCATATCTGAAAACCGCAGCGACAGGTCCAGCAGAAGGGAAGTTCTTGCCCACATATATGGCAGCAATACCTCTTTTGCCTTTTCCTGTTGGGTCTTGTGCTGCTGTTTACCTGTTGTACTTCCATAGGTGATTATACCTCCCGCTACCTGATTTATTATTTCAGGCTTTCGCCGAGTGAGCATCCTTTTGACCTGGAATATTTTCCTACAAATACCTGCATCACTATGGTATTTATATTTTATAATACAGAATTGGAAATTGTCCATGGCCGTTGTCATGGTTCCTGATTCATGGTAATGATCCTTTCTGGGACTTGTCTTCGGGTGCCAAACCGAATTAACACATACACCTTCCTAAAATGCCGGAAAGGATCATGACCTCCAAGGAAAAGACCATCTATCTCATTGACGGAAGCGGCTATATATACCGAGCCTACCATGCCGTGCGTCACCTATCCACAAGTCGGGGGCTTCCCACAAATGCCACCTTTGGCTTTACAAACATGCTCCTAAAGCTTCTGTCTGAGAAAAAGTCTGAATACATGGCTATGGCTTTTGATGCCAAGGGCCCCACCTTTCGCCATGAAATATACGAAGCTTATAAGGCGAACCGCCCCCCCATGCCAGAGGACCTTGCCGTGCAGATACCCTACATCAAGCAAATCGTTGAGGGAATGAACATCCCCTCATTGGAATGTGAAGGTTATGAGGCCGACGATATTATCGGAACTGTGGCCCGCACTGCAGAGATGAAGGGCTTCAGGGTAGTCATGGTCACGGGCGACAAGGATTTTAAACAGTTGGTCTCCCGCAGGATCAGCATCTGGGATCCCATGAAAGACCGCATCATCGATTATGAAGGCTTAAAGAAAGACTTTGGCTTAGAGCCCTCTCAATGGGTGGATGTCATGGCCCTTGCCGGTGATACCTCGGATAATATTCCAGGGGTTCCCGGCATCGGGGAAAAGACTGCCATTAAGTTGGTCAAGTCCTTTGGGAGTGTGGCGGGAATTTATCGGAACCTTGACAAGATAACCAAAAAGAAACTTCGCGAGAACCTGGCCAACTTCCGTGAACAGGCCATGTTAAGCCGTGGGCTGGTGGCGATCAATACCGAGGTCCCTCTGTCTGTCGAGTTGGCATCATTCAGGATTTCAGACCCTGATGCAGACAGGCTGGCCCGTCTTTTCCAGGACCTGGAGTTTCAAAGACTCCAGAAGCAGTTTCTGATAAGGAGCGACCTTAGCCATAAAAACTATCGCGTGATTCTGGATGATGAAGGGCTCAAGACGCTAATCAATGAGCTGAAGCAGGCAGGGATGTTTGCCCTCGACATAGAGACAACGGCAAAGGACCCCATGCGGGCTGAGATTGTGGGTCTCTCCTTTTCGTGCCGGCCGAACGAGGCCGCCTATATCCCCTTGCGACACCGCTATTCCGGTGCACCCACGCAGCTTGATCCTGACCGTACCCTTGCGAGTTTGAAACCCCTTCTTGAAGACCCAAAGCTGGCCAAAGTGGGCCAAAATATCAAGTACGACTGGACGATATTGAAGCGGGCCGGGGTTGATCTGCAAGGCGTTATTTTTGACACCATGGTGGCTTCCTACCTCCTGAACCCGACCCGGCGCTCCCATAGCCTGGAGGCGATTGCGGCCGAATACCTTGACCATAAAATGATATCTTATAAGGAAGTCACCGGTGGTAACAAGGGCTTTGACAAGGTCACCGTGGAGGATGCAATGCCTTATGCCTGCGAGGATGCTGATATGACTCTGATGGCCTACGAGGCCCTAAATCCCAAACTCCATGAGGGCGGCTTTGACAGCCTCTTTAAAGAAGTAGAGATGCCTCTTGTACCGGTCCTTGTGGACATGGAAATGACAGGGATTTGCGTGGATAAGGATCGCCTTGAGGCCGTATCAAAAGACTTTGAGCGCCAGCTCCATGAAATAGAGGACCGGATATACGCCATGGCCGGGGAAAGCTTCAATATTCAATCCCATCAGCAACTGGGCCGCATACTCTTTGAAAAGCTCAAGCTTCCGATTCAAAAAAAGACGAAAAAGAAAACAGGTTATTCCACGGATGTGGAGGTCCTCACAGCGCTGTCTGTGGAGCATGAAATCCCGGCATTGGTCCTTCAATACCGTTCACTGGCCAAGCTCAAGTCCACTTATGCCGATGCCCTGGTTGACCTCATTCACCCAGAAACGCACCGCATCCATACCTCATACAATCAGACCATCACAGCCACCGGCCGTTTGAGCAGCAGTGATCCCAATCTTCAAAACATCCCCGTGCGGACTGAGGAGGGGCGTAAAATCCGGGCTGCCTTTATTCCGCGGGAAGGCTGGACCCTGCTTTCTGCGGACTATTCTCAGATAGAGCTTCGGCTCCTTGCCCACTATTCACAGGACCCCATCCTTGTTGAGGCCTTTGAACAAGACCAGGATATCCATGCACGCACGGCTGCAGAGGTTTTTCAGCTCCTGCCGGGTATGCTTACGCGGGAGATGCGTCGTCAGGCCAAGGTTATCAACTTCGGGATCATTTACGGGATGAGCCCTTTCAGGCTCTCCAAGGAGTTGGGGATCAGCCAGAAGATGGCAAAAATGTACATTAAAAACTATTTTAACAGGTATACGGGCGTGAAGCGTTTCATAGAGGAGATCAAAGAGGACGCCCGGAAGGCGGGCAAGGTCACCACACTGCTGGGCCGTCATCGCTGGCTGCCTGACATTTCAAGCCCAAACCGCATTGCCCGTGAGTTTGCCGAGCGCACGGCGGTCAACACGCCCCTTCAGGGCACAGCCGCAGACCTCATTAAGGTGGCCATGATACGGATACACCAGGCGCTTGACCAAATGCGCCTGAAGGCCAAGATGCTTTTGCAGGTCCATGATGAACTGGTGTTTGAGACCCCCCCGGAGGAGCTAACGCGTGTGAAAAAACTTGTCGCAGAGATCATGGAGGGGGCCTACAAGTTAAGCGTGCCGCTCAAGGTTGACATGAGGACAGGCCGGAACTGGGCGGAAGTGGATTGAAGCATTTGCCCCCAGCCGGTTGCAGATTCGGGCTATTCTTCCTCAACTGCGTACTCTAAAATTGCTTCCTTTACGCTTTTGTAAATACTCTTGAAGGTTTCATCAAAAGAGGCAGGAGAAACGCGCCCGACTTCAATAAACTTGGTCACAATCTCTTTGGCCACTTTCAGTACTTGCTCATCGATCGACCTCATGCTGGCCTCCAAAAAAGGTTTTAGTGCACGGCGGCTTGAACCAAATAAAGGGCTCGGAAATTCTGCAACTTATTGAAATTATGGGCTTACGCAGGCAACTTGAGGGCCTCCCTCCCCGGAAGCTCATTTTGTCCACCGGCGAGCTATGGCAATGCTGCCGCCCAAAAGGATCAGGAGGGTCCCAAACCACAGCAGCGTCATACCAGGTTTGATACTCACCTCAGCGATCACGGCGGGGGGGCTGTTTTGAGCGCTTTTTTCTGCCTCAGATCTCGGCCCCTGGTAAATAAGACCAATGGTCTTGGCAGTTGCATCTATGCTCACAAGGACAAGGTATGCATCTTCGACCCCGGGCAGCTTAACCCGGCTGGCCGGGCTGTCTGTTTGGCCTATAGTGATGACCGGTTGTAGTTTGACCGGCTCTCCCCCCTTGTAGGACACCGCAATATTGGCCCCCACACGCATTGTCTGGGCATCTTTGCGACCCATCATGGCAGATACGTCAAAACCCGTAAATGTAAGTTCGTAGTCATGAAACTGGATCTTATTTCCTTTTTTCAAATGTAAGTGATTTCCTGAACCACTTTTCTTCTGGCCGGGGTCGTAATCCAGGGGCGATATGTAAAGGTCTGTAATGAGTCCTCGCCGTATATAGGGATGGACATAACGCTGGGTTTGACCATCTCGCGCTCGCTCAGAATAGATATCTGGCTGCGCGATGAATTGAGTGCGTCCCTTTTTGACCTCCAAAGGAAGGTGCAGGCGCATCCCCTTTGCCTCTTTTAAGAATTTCGGGCCATAGAATTTCATGTCATAGCCCATGGCGGTTTGCACAGCACCCTGTGCCAGGAACACCTTTTCAGACCGATCATAAACAGACGATGATATAATGCCCAGAAACATCAAACCAACCCCTAAATGAGCAATGGCAGCGCTGGATATCGTAATTCTCTTTCTGATGAGTCTTGCAGCCAAAAGGATATTCATCCCCGCAGCAGCCCCGGCAAGCAGTGAAAGGAGCAACACGCCTATGCCTGGATAACCACTCCATAGGGTGATAACCCCGGATACGATTGCGCCTGTTATGGCCGAGATTAATTTGGGCAATAGCCTTGAAAGGCTGTTTTTTCCCCAAGCCAGCAGTGGAACAAAGCTCAATAGAAACAGCATAAGAATCGCCAGGGGCAGGTTTGTATCCACATAAAAGTCCGTTGACACCTTTGATGCCTTTTCAAGCACTCTGGTGATCAGGGGCGCTGATGTGCCCAGGCCGATAATGAGGATAGAAAGGCAAAGGATGATGATGGCGGCAATAAAGCCAAACTCTCTGGAAAAATAGCTCAGGCCCTCCCCCTTTTTGGAGACAGGGATTTCCTTTATCCTGGCGACGAACAATCCTATAGAGATCGCCAAAAAGGCGAACATGAAGAGGAGCAGCCATCCGGTGATGCCAAGATCCACAAAAGAATGCACAGAAAAATCAGCCAGAACGCCCGACCTGGTCAGAAACGTACAGTATATGACGAGAATAAACGAAAAAGCGGCCAACAAAAAGTTCGTCTTGCGCAATTTGCGCTGCGTTTGCTGCAAGATCATGCCGTGCATTAATGCGGTTCCTGCAAGCCACGGCAAAAGAGACGCATTTTCTACTGGATCCCAGCCCCAATAGCCACCCCAGCCCAAGACCTTGTACGACCAATATCCCCCGATGATGATACCGGCTCCCAAGCTCACGAAAGCGAAAACTGTCCACGGGAGGGCAGGCTTGATCCATCCATCATATTCTCTGCGCCACAGGGCAGCAACCGCATAAACAAATGGAATGGCAAATGCCGCATAACCCAGAAATACCACGGGCGGGTGGACAACCATCCACGGGTCCTGCAAGAGCATGTTGAGTCCCTGGCCGTCAGGGGGGGGGAACAGGTATAATTCAAAGGGGCTCTGTTTGATCAACAGAATCACCAGGAAGATGTTGTTCAGATTGTAAATGAGCATTACGTGGGGCTCCATGTCCCGTGCCTTGAACATGAGCAAGAGACCAAGCCAGGATCCAAGTAATACCCAAAGCAGGAAGCTGCCTTCCTGGCCTGCCCAGAAGGAACTGATCAAATATTTTAAGGGGAGATCCCGGGACGAGTATCGGGCCACATAGGTGTAAATAAAATCATGATTGAGTATGAAGTGCATTAAAAGTAATGAGGCAATCGTCACAAAGGCGGCAAAGCCGGCAAAGCCCAGACGGGCAGTGTTTCGGGCAAAGATGTTTTCTTTTTTAAAGCACAGCACCATGTAGCATATTGAGGATATGCACACAGCAATCAGCCCCAACCATATTGTCACTTGGCCGAGATTGTTCATTTCCCCTTGACTCGTCCTTCATATTTTGTGGGGCATTTGACCAACAGCTCTCGGGCTGCAAAGACCTGCTTTTTTGGCTCATATTGACCTATCGCAACGATCTTGGTCACATCATCAAGGTTTGCAGGCCTTGGGCCATCATATTGCACGACCATTTCATCACCGCTATCTTCTCGCAGGGTAAAAAACAAGCTGTTGCTTTTCAAATCATACCTTTTACTACCCTTAACCACAATGCCTGCAACCTGCACGGGGCACTTGCTCACCTTGGCCTCACTGACACTTACATAACTGGTTAAGGTCGATTTAAAAGAATACATGGCCATGACCATGGCCAAGACAATAATGATGGCGCCAATAATGTAGGACTTCTTCATCTATCCTTATCCGTGGACTCCTGTTCCAATTTCTTGATCCGTCGGTCCAAAACGAACAGATAAAAGGCAATGCCAAACCATATAATCAGATTAACGCCCGTGACAAAACCTAAACCTTCTTTCATGTCTCTTCTCCTTCGGCATTTCCGCAAAAAACGCCATCTGCGGCGTTGCTCTGCATCCCTGCCCTGTTAGATAAAATCCCCAAAACGGGGTTCCTTCAAACCTTCCAATCTTAATATTCTCATTTTTAATCGAAGCATCCAGACAAACAATCCTGTGTAGGCAAGTAATGAACCTAAAAACACCTTTAACGTTTTCGGGTCCATGCCGGGCTGAGTGGGATTCATGGTGTTTTCAGGGTGGAGTGATGCCGTGATCCGCGGTACAACAAAGATTAAAAACGGTACCGTTGTGAAGGCCAAAATTGAATACACTGCGGCAAACACACGCTTTCGTTCCGGATCAGGGACTGCTGATCGGAGGGCAAAATAGGCCCCATAGATCATAAGGAGTATGACAATAGAAGTCTCCCGTGGATCCCAATTCCAGAATGAACCCCAGGTCGCTTTGGCAAATATAGAGCCGGTCACCGTGGCAAGAACACAGAATAAAAACCCAAGCTCCGCGGCCGATTGGGCCAAGTAGTCCGCCTTGAGGTTGCGTTTGGCCAGATAGGTGGCGCTTGCGATCATGGATACCAAAAAAGAGAGTGTGGCGACCCATGCCTGGGGGACATGAAAAAACAAGATGCGGGATGTCTCGCCAGGGAACCCAACGGCTGCTTCTGTATACAAAAAAGCGGCCACGATGATAACAGCCATCCATATGCTCAACATGGCTTTAAGAATCATAGCCTGACGGACCCTCACTCTTCCCAGACCAGTGGAAATAAGAATAATGACACAACCATCATGATCATCACATAGGCAACAGCGATTTTAACCTCAGCCCACCCTGCTGTGCCCATACCGATGGCAGCCCTTTCACATCCCTTGATAGCCGTAATCATCAGGGGCAAAAGGAGCGGAAAAGACAGGGCTGAAAATAGTGCGCCGCGGGCGCTGGCCTGGGCTATCATGGCTGCCACGATGGTGGTACCTGCACCTAAACCAAAGCCGCCACTGATGATCATAGCCGCAAAAAAGCCAGGATATTCTATCTCGTATTTCATCAACAGGATAAACGACGGTACGATAATTAACTCTAACGCCCCCAAAAGGGTTAAGTTGAAAAACAGTTTTCCCAAAAATACGGCCTGTGGGCGGGCAGAGAGCCTCAAGGCATCCATGGTCCCGGCTTCTTCTTCTTTGACAAAGGAGCGAGAAAGACCGGACAGTGCGGAAAAGACCAGGATAATCCATAATAGCACTGCGTACAAGAAGGGCTTTTCAGACGCCTCGATGCGGAAAGAGCCTATTGAAAAGCTCACAGCCACAAGGGTGGTTACAGCGAACATCAGGATGGCATTGACCGCATAGCGTGTTCTGAACTCAATGCGTAGATCACGAAGCCAGATTGCAATCGCTTCACTTAGATAGGTTGATGACCCTGTCTGCGTAGTCCACCTCCCGCCTTTCATTGGATGCGATCACCGCCATGCCAAACTGCCGCTGATCTGAAATAATATCCTCTACAATTTTCATTCCTTTGCTGTCAAGATTGCATCCAGGTTCATCTAACAATAATAGCGGTGGATTATGGAGAATCGCCTGAACAAGTTTCAAGCGCTGCTTCATGCCTGAAGAGTAATTCCTGCACATTTTTTCGGCCTGCTCGCTTAACCCAATGCGCTCCATGATATTGAGACAGTTTCTCCGATCATAGGCGATGCCCCGGACCCTACAAAAAAATTCCATATTCTCAAGGGCCGTCAACTCTTCATACAAAGATAAAGCCGGCGCTGCCATACCAATAAACTGTCGCCTCGATTCTTTTGGGATGGGCGCATTTTTGCAAAACATTTCAACCCGACCGCATGAAGGCCTAACAAGGCCGGCAATAATACGCAGCAGGGTGCTCTTGCCAGAGCCGTTCCACCCAATAATAGCCAAGACCTCTCCCGGGTTCAACCGAAAGGAGAGGTCCTTGAACAGGAGTGTTGAGGAATAGTATTTGGTTAGGTTGGTAACACTTAATGAATACATGGAAAAATCGTAAATTTGCCTTGATTTTACGCAAAAATTTAAGTTAGGCTAACATAGAATTTGTATCAACTTCACAAGCATTGATCAAGCTTGCACAAAGTACTGTGTCTCAGAAGGTAACCTTATGTTTACTGGCAAAAATGACTAAGATTTTTAATTATAGCAAAATATATATTGTAAGTCTATCTGTCATTCTCATGATTTTGGCCTACCCATGGAGCTGTGTCCAGTGCCTTTTTGCCGAACAAAGACTTGATAGCCCCGATGAATCTGTGCCCGGTGCCTACCCCGAGCAGACCGACCCAGGTGATAGCGCGGATAAATTCGTGTTGAATAAGATTAGCTGCGTTTATATTATCCGGGAGGATTATGATGGGTTAGGGTTATCTTATCCGTCTAGATTGTTTGTCGATCCTGTAAAAAAGGAAATCTATATCACCGATTCTGGACGCAGCAGAATATTGGTCTATACACACGACTATTATCCCCTCATTACCATTGGCAAATCAGATGGCGTTGAAGTCCCCGTGGGCTTGGCCGTTGATCCGAAAGGATACCTTTTTGTTGCCCAGTCGCCATCCCGGAAACATCAAAGGGGCAGGATATCGGTGCTTAATCCTTGTTTAAGGTGGAAAAGGGATATTTTTTTTGACGGTTTTGAAGGCGCAGAGAAATTTCACCCAAACAATATTGCCATTAACGACGAAGGACGTCTTTATGTAACCGGCATCGGCTTTCGAGGCGTGGTGGTTTTGAATAGAGAAGGAACATTTTCCCATCTTTTAACCCCCACCGACAAACTCGGAAAAGGGGAAGAGGAAAGGGCTACAATATGCGACGTGGATATAGACGACTCAGGACGAATATACCTTTTAAGCGAAGATATGGGGCGCATTTATGTGTATGACCGGCAAGAGCGTTTTCTGTTTAAGTTTGGGCAAAAGGGAGGAAGTTCCGGAAAACTGAGCCGCCCCCGGGGGCTGGCTGTGGACAGCCGCACCAAACGGATTTATGTCATCGACTACATGCGCCATACCGCTTCTGCTTATTCAGATAAGGGGCATTTTTTGTTCGAGTTCGGGGGGTTCGGCTGGGCAAAGGGATGGTTTCAGTATCCCAATGATATCGGGGTAGACACAATGGGAAACGTGCTGATAGCAGATACCTTTAATAACAGGGTGCAGGTGCTTGGCATTTCGACGTCCAAGCTCGATACTCAGCCAAAACCGGATGTCATGGTAGAGATAGGACCTTTGGCTTCAAAAAAAGAGCGACAAAGACAAGAGGGATTAGAGGGTGTGACTGACGAGACCGAATCCAAAGATAGGCCTGCTTTTGAGGAGACACAAGAACTCGAAAGCAAGAAATCAATAAAAGAGATAAAGAAGTTCGTCTATTCATGGAGAGCGGCATGGCAAGCGCAGGAGATTGAAAGATATATATCACATTATGATGAGGAATTTTCAAGTGGTGACATGGACCTGCACAAGTGGTCAAAGTATAAAGAAAGGTTATTTAGGACGAAAAAAATAAAAAATATTGTGATTGAGGACATGAAGATCACGCAATCAAAAGATCTTGTTATTGTATGTTTTTTACAAAGATACGTATCTGATAAGTACACGGACATTGGGAAGAAATATCTGTATTTAAAAAGGCGGGGGAATCGCTGGAAAATCATCCAGGAAAAATGGGTTTCGCAATAAAAAATCTTTTCCGACTGATTGTGGCCGTATTGCTCGCAATATGCGTGCCTTCATGTGTGTTTGGACCGCATCCCAAACACTTACAGTCTACTGAGCAGGGCCAGATCTTTCTCTACCTCTCCTGTCCTGTGAAACCCACGTTTGATATCAGCTTCTCTATCTCCGGCATGAGCTTTATGAACAAGGACGGAGCATGGATCGATGTGGCGCTGGAGCGGTCTGTCGATTCTGAAGAGGTTTCAGAAAGGCAGATTAAATTGTCCGAGTTTTATCTCCCTGCCGGAAAGTATAAACGGATTAAGTGGACTTTTTCTGAGGCAAAGGTGAAGAAGGACAACAAAAGCTTTACCTTGGCCCTAGCCCAGCCCCGGGGAGAGTATTCTGTGGAGTTCGAGTTCTCTGTTTTAGGCCGTGAAAGCCTGTGTCTCTTTGCCGACTGGGATCCAGAACAATCTGTTTTCGAAAAATATCTGTTTAGGCCGGCGCTGACGATTCGGAAACAGGGTATAGAAATTACAAACACCTTAATCTATACAACAAATTCTGGCTCTGACTGCGTTACGATTATAGACAGGCAACAGGATATGGTCGTGGCAACCGTTGCAGTAGGCACAGCACCCCTTGGTATTGTGGCAAGCACAGATGGGCGCAAGGTCTATGTCGCTAATTCCGGTTCAAACACGATTTCTGTTATTGATACGGCGACAAACAGGGTGGTCAACACGATCACCAATTTTGGTTACAGCCCTGCTGAGCTGGCCCTGTCCCCAGATGACCAAACCCTTTACGCAACCAACCCCGATTCAGACAGTGTCTCTGTTATAGACACTGTCTCCTGTATGGTAACTGACAGAATACCTGTGGGGGATCACCCTACATGTATCCTTGTCGATCAAGACAGGCGCAAGGTCTATGTAACAAATACAGCGGCACATACCATATCCGTCATTGATATGTATACACAATCTGTGGAAAATACGATCTCAGTTGGCCTGAATCCTGTTGGGATGGTTATCCACGAAGATACGTTATATGTGGCCAATTCGGGTTCAGACAATATCTATGCAATCGAGATTCCTTCCTATACAGTCACAAAGACGATTTCTGTTGGGCAAAAGCCTTCGAGGCTCCTATCTGGTCTGCGAGGGCACATTTACGTATCCAATGCAAACAGTAACGAAATTTCTTTTGTTTACCCGGCCATGGGCCTGGTGACCAGAAGCATATCCACAGGTAACCTTCCTTTAGAGATGGCTATTGACGAGTGGAGAAGAAAACTTTATGTCGTAAATTCAATGTCAGAGGATGTATCTATTATAGACGTTCCAACATACAACATCAAAGGTATGATTCAGGTTGGAAGGAATCCCCACGGCATTGTCTTGATTCAAGAATAATGGGAAAAACGAATAGCTGTCAATTCACCCTGACCACTGATGATTTACCATGAACATAGAGTCTTTGACCACGGAAAGCGCCCTGTTTGCCCTCCCCTCCATCTGTTCGCGCGTTTGTGTCTTGGTGGTTATGGTTTTGATCCTAACACTGGGTTCCTTTCGGGACGCTTATGCCAGAGGCGATATACGGGGTTCGGCCAACCTTTCTTATAGGTCCACCGAAATAAAAACGGCCCAAGGAAAGAAAAGCTCCTGGAGTCTTAACCAGCTGTACAACATTGGGCTTTCTAAAGCGTTTACACCCAAAGTCAACTTTACCGCTGATCTCGGCATCAATATCAGTGAAACAGATGATACCAAAACCACCCGCCTCTATCCGGATATGAGGCTAAGCCTGTCAAATGAATATTTTAATGCGAATGCCGGTTATCGGTTGACCGAAAAAGGCCTGGATATCTTGACCATGGTCTCAGATGAAGAGCGGTTTACCACCGAATCCTGGAATACCAATTTTTCCACAAAGTCCGAGAAATACCCTAGGGTCCGACTCCGTTACAATCAAGACAAAAGTTATGACCACCTGTCAGTTCATGAGACAAACACCAAAACGGACAGATTTGCGGGAAGGGCTGATTATGCCTATCGGTTTTTAAACCTTTACTACCAGTATACCAACAAAATTTCAGATGATTATGTTGTAGATAAAACCCAGGAGACCAATACCCATGAGGGGAGAATGAGTTTCAATAAGTCTTTTTGGCGCAAGAAGATCACCTCTTCTGGGAGCTATTCAATCAACACGAGCAACACAGAAACCACGGCAAGGGGTCAAGATATCACTGTTTCCGACAAAAAGACGGCTTCTGATGGACTGTATGCCAACAATCCCGCTGCTCCGCTTAACATACAACTTGATTCTCGTGCGTCGCTCATAGATGGGAACACGAGCACAAGCACGGGAATAAACATCGGCGCCAATACAAATCAGAACATCGGACTGGACCTGACTTTTTCGACTGAGATTGAAAAGATATATCTTTATACGACCACGCCAGATACCTTTTTTAACAAGAACGCCTACACATGGGCTGTTCATTACAGCAGTGATAATCAAAACTGGACACAGTTAACCCCGGCAGCCAGCTTCGATTATAACACGAACCAAGAGCGGTTTGAGGTCTCGTTTACAAAGACATCGGCTCGGTATTTTAAGATGGTCAACACAGCAACCGATGGGAGAGACCTTGATGTGACAGAGATCGAGGCATATGGCTTTAAGACCCAGTCCGCTTATACCACAACCGAGACCCAGAGGACGACTCAAAACATCCAAGCCAACCTCGGGTTCAGGCCTTTAGACTGGCTCTCTTTTACATACAATTTTTCGCAAGACCAGCAAAAGACCGAGGAGGCATCCGACTCAACCAAAACCAGGCAGTCAAGCCATAACATAAGCGGCCGCGCGGCAAAAGGGTTTCAGCTTCACAAGTATCTCAAGGTCCAGCCCGAGTATCACAGACAGCAGAAATATGAATATGACTCTGAAGCAGGGACAAAGCATAAATCGACAGATATATATCGAATACACCTTTTTTCGTCCCCCCTAAAGACACTTGATACCGACCTCTCTCTGAATCACAGGGTATTGAAAGAAGACTCTGAAACGCAGACAAGGACTTCATCTGCGCTGCTGCACATCGTGGCCAAGCTTCGTGAGGGCGCAAACCTGGACATAGACGGAGACATGACCCGTTCTGAAAATCTTGTAGGTGAAACCGTGTCAACCTCAAGATCTATTAATTCAACCCTCCGCCTTGAGCTTACCAGTGCATTGACAACTGAAATAGAGTATAATATAAATTGGTCGGAAACAGAAGCGCCAACCGGGGGTACAACCGGGCGTCGTTCCGATACACAAACAACCATCTACTGGCGGCCTTCACACGAATTGTATTTCAGGGGATCCTACCGTATCGGCCGGGATGAAGAGTCGGGGGAGGAAACCTCTCAGCATAGCTATCAGATAAACTGGCTGATGACCAAAAAGGTACAGCTCAGAATGGATTATACCATAGACAGGAGTGGGACGATCATGACAAGCTATTCGTCTGACCTTTCATGGAATTTAAGCCAGATGATGTCGCTTCGGTTCGGATATGCCTGGAGTCGCCAGGAAGCAGATACGCAAACACAGACGCAAACCATAACCACAGATTTTTCGGCAAGGTTTTAAATGGTGGGACAATGATCGGATTGAACTCAGCCATAACACACAAGGCAGAGCGCAGAACGCAAAGCGCAAAGCGCAAAGGAAACCCATTGTTACCGGTATGCGCCATGCGCTATACGCCATGCGTGTATGTTCTCCTTGCCCTTTTGGCTTTGCCTTTCTTTTCAGCATGCAGTTCCCCTATGAGCTATATCCATCCCACAGCGGACTTTACATATATTAAGACCGTGGCCATTGTCCCTTTTAATAATCTGACACAGGAAAAAGGGGCAGCGGGCAAGGTGATGAATGTCGTGGCTACAGAGGTGTTGAGGCGGGGTGTATTTGACGTTGTTGAATTTGGAGAGGTTACCAAAGTGCTGAAGGAGGAGGGATTCAGGGGCGGGGGTTCAATCAGCAAGCATGTTGCCGAAAGAGCTGGCAAGCGTTTGAATGTCCAGGCCTTTATCTTGGGCTCGGTTGAAGAGTACGGTGTCTCACGCACGGGCGGAAGCTCATATCCGGAAGTCTCTGTCTCCTTAAAGTTGATAGATGCAAAATCTTATAAGATTCTATGGGAAGCGACCCACAGCGTAAAAGGGACGACTGTCCTGGATCGACTCTTTGGTATCAGTAAAAAAAGCACAAGTGATCTTGCAAAAGAGCTGGTTGCCAAGATGTTTGATACGCTGTTTGGAACGTAATATCAAAATTATTTTTGCACAGACATAGGTGCGAACAATTTTCAAAAACAGATCCGGAGATAAAAGATTGGTTTATTGAAAAGACATATACCCGTCATAACCCTTTTGATCCTGTCTCTTTTTTTATCCACTCATGTCCATGGAGAAGAGAAGCCAATCAAGATAAAAACAATTGCGGTCATGCCCTTTGAAAACTTCACCATTGGAGATGATTCCTTTGATTTTACCCGTCTGATCACCGATCGTCTCATTGACAAATTCAGCGTAATCCCTCAAGACATTTTAGAAGGATTCCTGGTCAAAAAAAGGGTCCGCCGAACAGGTTTGTTAAACCGGGTAACGATCCGGGAAATGGGAATGGCTTTGAACATAGATGCCTTGATGACCGGCTCTGTGGATAGCCTATCGGGTGGTGAAAATCCCCGGGTGGCCCTGAGCGCCCAGATGATGCATTGTGTTGATTCTTCTATCATCTGGGCCAACGCCGTTTCATACACCGGGGAGGACTTTGCCACCATTCTGGGCATAGGAAAGATATATTCCCTGAAGAGGCTGGTAGACGTTGCCGTCACCGATCTTCTGAAAGGCTTACCTGCTAAGGTCGGTGCACATGAGTTGGTAAAACCGTTTGAGATTGTGCATGCGAGTTTCTTCCCCAAGGTATTAAAAGGTGGCCAGACAACCACCGTCTCAATTGAAGTCAGTGAGATTACAGGAAAGCTTAAGGATCTTAAGGCCTTTGTCCTTGACACCCAGATTGGGCTTAGCACCAAGGACGGGCTATGGTACACCGGCATCTTAACGGCTCCGAGCATTGAAGGGGTATATCCCCTTAGGATCTACATGACCGACCAGAGCAACAGGCTTTTCAGTATGGATGGTGTGGCCCAACTGATCGTTGACAACACCCCGCCTGAGGTTACCCTTTCATCGGGACAAAAGGTTATATCACCCAATAAGGATGGCATAAAGGACAGTATCTTGTTCTTCCCGGAACTTTTAAATGCAGATACCTTAGAAAGCTGGCGGGTTGAGATTAGGGACGAGAGCGGAACAGTGGTCAGGTCAGAGGATGGCATCGGGGCGCTGCCAGGAGGCTTTATCTGGCGGGGTGAGGATAATACGTATAAGTCCGTTAGAGATGGAACTTATTTCTGCCAGTTGATTTTAGAGGATACAGCTGGTAACAGGACCGTCTCGCCAAGAAAGACCATCGTGGTCGACGCCACAGCGCCTGAAGTAGAGCTAGTACTTGCCGGGGAAGATGATCAGGGGATCACCTTGGAGCTGAAAACCAAAGATATCAGCGAAATAGCCGATTGGGAATTAACCATCTATGATAGAAAGGGCATTCAGGTAGGAAAATTGGAAGGTAAAGGGGATATACCCACGAGGCTAAGCTGTACGTTAAAAAGCCCAAACTCAGAAAAAAAGGGCTTTTTGGCCTATTCCCTGGCAGTAACCGACATTGCAGGAAACAGATTAGAAAGAGAAAAAGAACCTCTCGAGCCATCTAAACCAGAGGGGCCTGAACAGAAACCGCCTGAGAAAAAGATATGGATCGAGGATTTTTGAGATAAGGTTTCCATGCTTATGCAAGGCCACCTTGTTTTTCTATTCATCAGCCTTTTATTGGCTGTGGGTCCTGGTTGCTGTCTGTCTTCGAGCCCAAATAGTTACCTGAGGAAGGGTATTGATAAATCAAACATCAAGAAGGTTGCTGTTATCTCTTTCCACAACAACACCCAGATTGCGGAAGCAAGTCACGTTGTAACCAAGGCATTTATTGCCGGGCTGTTTGAAAGGAAACAGTTTAAAATAGAATTTCCAGGCAACGTCAAAAACCTTCTTGTTAGTGAGCGAGTTATTGTAAGGACAGGCCTTGATCTTCAAACCATAAAATTGATGGCCAAAAGACTGGGCGTGGATGCCGTTATCTTAGGCGAGGTAGACGAATACGTAGGCGTGGATGACAGAAAAAAGTCTGTCATTCCAGTAGTTTCCATTCGTTCAAGGATGGTGGATACCCGAACAGGCAAGATACTGTGGCTGGCCCAGCACAGGAAAACAGGTGATGAGTACATAAAAGTTCTCGATTTTGGAAAGGTCAGGTCGGTGGCTAGATTGGCCCGAAAGGTTGTCGGCGAAATGATTGAGACCATGCCGTGAAAGCAGTAAAAGATCAGCAATATCTGCATTGGGGCGATTTGGGCAATAGACTGTGAATGCTAATATCCCTGCTAAATTGATAAGGGTCATCATGAAAAAATCGTTCGTATTTGCTTTTTTGATACTTTTCTGGATGACCATTGCAGGCATAGATGTGCCTCATTGTGCTTCCGGCGATACCCTGGTCGTTGCTGAAGTCAATGGCGAGACCATAGATGAAAGAGCCATTCAGGACAGAATCAGGGCCATTCACAGATATAGACCACCGATTCGGCCTGAAGGGGGAGCAGGCAACATCGAGATCTTAGACCTTGTTGAACAGATGATCGACGAGCGCCTTATGATCCAAGAAGCGTACAGGATGGAACTCGACCGGTCCGCTGATTTTGCAAAACAGATGGCATCCTACATCACGAGTCAATCCGTTGTTAGGTTAAAAAAAGAAGAGGTTCTCGATAAGATCAAAATAAGTGAGGAAGACCTGCTTGACTATTTCAAAAAACATTACGAGAAAGAGGGGCCGGCACCAGAGGGAGAATTTGAGAAAAGAAAAAAGGGCATCAGAAAAAAACTGAGGAAGGAAAAAGAAAAAGCGTTATCTGATCAGTTTATTTCAAAACTGAGACAGGAGGCTGATATCTGGATTGACAAGAAGCTCGTCGACCTGATTGATCCTGAAAAGGATTATGCCGGGAAAAAGTCAGTGATAGCACGCGTAAACGGCCAGCCAATCTCCCTTGATGATATGCTCCATGATATGAAACAGGCCTTTCAAAGGAGGTCCAGGTTCTTTCGTAGATTAAAAAGCGATGGCGAACAAGAAAAGATGCTCAAGGGGCTAAAGCAACAAGTGCTCGATGCCCTGATACGCTATAAGTTGGTCGAGCAGGAGGCATTAAAGCGCAATTATGTTGCCGACCCTGCGTTTATGGACATGGTTAAGAAGCGTAAAAACTGGCTTCTTATCAATGAATTTAAGGCAAAGATAATCTATCCTCTTGCTATTCCAACAAAAAAGGAATTGACAAAGTATTATAAAGAACATATAAATGACTTTAGAAAAAGCTATGAGGTCTGGTGCAGCGAGATGATCTTTCGGGCCAGGGAAGATGCTGAGAAGACCCTGAAAGAATTAAAACAGGGTGCGGACTTTGAGTTTTTAGCTGCACGGGTATCAGAGTCGACACCAAGGAGAGCGCGTATATGGGTTAATACGGAGTGGTTTTCTCCCCCGATCAGAAAGGTGCTAAATCGGCTGAAGGCCGGAGAGATAAGCGATGTCATTGCCGACGGCAGGCAATATAAGATCATAAAATTGAAGGGAAAACGAGGCGGGGAACCCGAAGAATTTTCCAATGTGGTCGGGAGGTTGAAACAAATTGTAGCACAGGAGAAATTTGATGCCGTGCTTTCCGATTATTTGGCAAGGCTGCGTAAAGAATCCCGTATCAAGATTAATGAAAAGGCCCTGAAAATGCTAGAGAAAAAATATACGACTGGCGCACCAAGCCAAGTTGAAACCACAGATCCCACAGACTAGTATATGAGATTCGCAAGATCAGCATCCTGTTTTCTATTACTCTTTGGAATCATCCTTATAGGCGTTACTTCTTGTGAGAAAAGGATACCCGGTCGTGTTATCAAAAAGAAGTGCATTGATTGTCATCAAAAGGAGGCTAAAGAATTTAAGGGGGCAAAGGTTGTCCACTCCCCTGTCTCCAAGGATGACTGTGAATCCTGCCACAGACCGCACGGCATCATCGGCGGCGTGTATTTAAGAAAGAGCAAAAAAGAGCTTTGCTATACCTGTCATAAGGATAGTAAGGCCATGCTTAATAAAAAACATGTACATGCCCCGGTAAAGGATGGGAAGTGTATAGACTGCCACAACCCCCATTCGTCCATGGAAAAAAACCTGTTAAAAGGAAGCGGGAATGATCTTTGTTTTATCTGCCACAAAAAAGACGATTACAGCAGAAAGACGGAACATGCGCCTTTATCTGACAGGGGGTGTTTGGTTTGCCATGATGCCCATGGTTCTGATTATGAGAAATTTCTTTTTGATTCAATGGCGAATGTTTGCCGTAAATGTCACAACTTTAAAAAGTCTGACTTTATCAATGGCCATTCTGGCTATCAGCCGGGGGGGGCTGCCTGTGTCTCGTGTCATACGCCCCACACTTCTTCTAACACCAAATTGCTTCGTGAATTCGTGCATTCGCCCCTTGATCAAAACCAATGCAGGGCTTGCCACAACCTGCCTGAATCGGCCCAACCTTTAGAGGTCAAGGAAAAGGGCGCGGATCTCTGCTATGGTTGTCATGAAAAAAGCAAGTCGGCTTTCAGGAAGGCCCACATTCATCTGCCGGTGGAAAAAGGCGATTGCCTTTCATGCCATAGCCCCCACGCCACAGATCATAAATATGTAACCGTGTTGCCTGACGGCAAGCTGTGCTATTCCTGCCACAAAGAGGCAGCAGAGTTCTTGAAGAAGTCGCACGTGCACAAACCGATACAAGACAACAATTGCACGGCCTGCCATAATCCCCATGCCTCAAATAACGAATTTGGGGTAAAAGCCGCGGGCAAATCACTTTGCTTTGGCTGTCATGAACAAAATGACTACACGCGCTCAAATGTTCATGACCCCGTCAAGAAAGGCGACTGTACGGCCTGCCATAATCCCCATGCGTCGAATAACAAATTTGAACTTCATCTGGTGGAAATCGAGCAGTGTTATAACTGCCATCAGAAAGAGAAGACGCTCTTTGATCGAGTCAATGTCCACACCCCTCTCAGGCTTGGAAGGTGTGTGGTTTGCCACAATCCTCACTCGATCGACCAGGACAAACTCTTGGTTCAACCAAGGAAAAAACTCTGCTTCACCTGTCATCAGGGGATGCTGGATGGCGTAAAGGGTGGCACCATCCACCCATCTTTTCAAAAGGGAGAATGCTCAACGTGCCACGACGATCACGCCAGTGACCATGATTTTCAATTGATCGAAACAGGGGGAGACAATTGTTATCGATGTCATGCCAGCATCCAAACCTCCTCTGAAAGGAATCAATACAACCACGCTCCGCTCAAACAAGGAGAATGCACGGCCTGCCATAATCCCCATGGGAGTAAGATAAAAGGGCAATTAAACAGACCCCTGGGGAGCCTGTGCCTGTCATGCCACTCGGATTTAGCGGCCCATATAGAAAAAGACAAATATCAGCATACGCCAGCAAAGGAAGGAAGCTGCCTGCGGTGCCATACGCCCCACTATGCAAATATCGAGAGCTTGCTTTCAGATAAGGTGCCCCGTCTTTGCAAGGATTGTCATCATATTGAGACCCAGGCCATGGCGCGTGCCCACTATACAGTCGCCATACTGAACTCGGATTGTATCAGTTGTCATGAATCACACACGGCGGAAAATAAAGGCTTGCTGCATAAAGTCATGCACCCCCCATTTAAAGACGGGAATTGCACGGCATGTCACTAAGGATGGATCATTGTTCATTCGGCATTGGTAATTTTTCGAGATGAGATACCCCCCGAGTCGATAGCTTAGGAACGACAATGGCGATGGTTCGAAAAGGGTTTTTGACGTCTTTTTTTGTAATCTTTTCAGCGTTGGTGATCTGTGCTGCTGTTGCTGATCAGGCAGGGGCTCAAAATGCCAAGGCCAGCTTTAAAAAATGCCTAACCTGTCACCCTGATATTCAGCAGGATATGGCAGCAAAAGGGGCTCACGCGCCGTTTAGAAAATTTCAATGTTCACGCTGCCATAATCCCCATGCCTCAAATTATGAACATTTGGTAAAGGATGAAATCGGCACGCTGTGCAAAAGCTGTCATAAAGACAAAAAGGGGGATCGTGGCAAAAAGTACACTCACCTCCCTGTTGAGGAAGGGGCGTGCTTGAAGTGCCACAACGCCCATTTATCAAAAAACCCCAAACTATTAGTGGCAAAGGGTGAGGATCTTTGCTTTGGCTGCCATGCTGAGAAAAAGATATTGTCAAAGAAAAACAGGCATGATCCTGTGAAAAAAGGCCATTGCTTGCGTTGTCACAGCCCCCACTCCTCTGATCAGGAGGCCCTGGTTAAAAAAGACCTGAAACAGATATGCACCACGTGCCATTCAGTCAAGAATAAGAAAGCGAAAAACGCTCACCTTGATTATCCTGTGCAGGATACCAATTGCATGTCCTGCCATAACCCCCATGGATCGAATCGCAGCTCTTTGATCAAGGAAACTTCCCATGAGCCCTTTGCCCAGAAGAAATGCACGACATGCCACAATGAGCAGGGATCAAAAAACCCCCTGGGGTTAAAGGGCAAGGGGGCTTCCATTTGTATTACCTGCCACGCATCAGCCCAGGAAGATTTCAAAAAGATAAACAGCCACGTGCACCAAGGTGTGTTTTGCGTGAGCTGCCACAGCCCCCATGCCTCAGATGAGGACCACCTTAAAAAGGCAAAAGAGGTAAAGGTATGCCTTTGTTGTCATGAGGACACCCAGGGATGCATCAAAGACAAAAAGAATGAGCACAAACACCCCTTGGTGAAGGAAGGAAAATGTAGCCCGTGTCATCGTCCCCACGGGTCTAATTTCAGGCTCTTTTTTGGGGCCGATGAGTTCCGTGTATGCGCGGACTGTCACAAGAAGCATGTGAAGTTTACGCATCCCATAGGGAAAGAGGCCTCTGATCCAAGGTCAAAGCGAGATATTACTTGTATCACATGTCACAAGCTGATGGGCAGTCCTTATCAGTTTGCACTAAGATTTGACCGGAAAAAGCAATTGTGCATCCAATGCCACAAAGGGTACTGAGTGAACTGCAAAAGCGCTCGCTAACCCCGCAGCCGCCGAAGCTGACGCTAACTCTGGAGTGATGATGTTTAGACGGTTCTATTTTTTTGTCATTGGGTTGGTTTTATTTCTCCTCATGCCGGCCAGTGGCTTTGGTAAGCAAGAAGGCCGCATAAAACACCTCTCTTCCATCACTGGCAACAAAGAGATCGGCTATCTCGGCCTGTTGGGTGGTGTCTTTTTTGACGAAAACAAGAACAGATTGTATGCAACCGATACAACCAATCATCGAATACTCGCCTTTGATGCTGATTTTAAATATATTTCAGAATTCACCGGTGGTGGTGCCTTAGCCTTTCCAGCCAGTATCGTCAAAGATAGCAAAGGTACGTTTTTCGTGACAGAGCCCACAGAGGGGCGGGTCCTGGTGATTGATATAGCCCGAAAATCCATAAAACCGATCGATTTTTCTGCCGTTCCCGAAGGGAACACCATATATCCGGGCCACATGGCAGTGGATTCGGCAGATCACTTATACATTGTGGATAAAGCGAACGCCAGGATTCTGGTCTTTGATTCAAATTTACAATTTGAAAGGCAGGTCCTGGTCAAAGAGGGCCGAGGCCTCAGGGATGTGAAGGTGGACACAGCAGGTCGTATTTATGCGCTGAGCACCCTGGATGGCTCGATTCGCGTTTATGACAACCAGGGAAATCTTCTTTTAAGATTTGGAAAAAGGGGATCCAATAAAGGCGAATTCGACTTTCCGGTGAGCCTTGCTATCGACCAAAGGGGTTTGATCTATGTGGTTGATCAACATAAAAACCAAGTTCTGGTCTTCAATAAAAAAGGGCAATTTCTTTTTGCCTTCTCACAGTTAGGCTGGAGAGAAGGGCGCCTGCATTTGCCTTCTTTTATTTACATCAACAGGTCCGGGCAGATCTTTGTTGTGGACCGAGAGAACGCCCGTATCAGTATCTTTGAACCGCAATAGCAAGCGCATTCTCCACAGGAGAGCTAACGCTGCCCCTGCAGGTTCTGCCTGACGGCAGTGCTTCGCGGGTTGCAGGGTTCTTCAATAGAGGTTTCCGAAATACTGGATCTATACAATGGTCTTTCGCATGCCAAGCACATACCCGACACTGGAGACCATCACGTGCAGCACCAGGGTTAGTACAAGAGACCACAGGATCAGGTATGGGGAGGGTTTCACAATAAGATAGATAAACACCCATGCGCCTATGGCCAAGTCGAGCTGATCAAAGAGGAAAAACGCCATACCAACAACCCGCTTCCCCCGCTTACCCGGGGAGATCCCGAGTTGACGCTTTAAAAAACTGTTGGGCAATTCGCCTGCTGTCACGCCAAGGCCAAGCAATAGTCCCAGCATACCCCCGTCTTTGCTGTAGTCCAATAACGGCAACCAGGAAGCAATAAGCCCATTACTCTGAATCCAGCCCTGAATCCGCGCTCCCAGTATACAAAAAGCCACATTGATCACGAGCCCTCTCCAGGTTTTGTGATCCCCAAAGATCCTTTTCCCCCTAAATCGCAGGCCAAGATCAAGTGGTCTCCTCAGCCACCGCAATCTGTTGTATTTGATGCACAGCCCCTGGGCAATGGCCACCATCAGGAGTGGCGACCCAAGAAACAGGATCTGGCAGGTCATCTTCAGCACGAACAACCTTTATGAAATACCGAAAAAGTGTGCGTAAGCGTGCTTAGCCACCCATTGAAGGGAATGGAAGAACGACTGAGAATAATGGTTCACCTGAAAATTGCACGTTGAAAGACAGTGGGGACTGGTTTTTTTCTTCAGTTTGGCCAATTTGACCGGATCGAATTTGGGGCCATCATAGATGTTTCCCCAATCCTCTGTCGAGCCATAAAGCTCAAAGCAAGGCGCAAAAGAGCCGTCCAGGCGGATCACCATGGAGAGTTCTCCGGCCCGACAGGGCCAGGGGGGCAACTGGTGTCGAATAAACAGCTTCATGGCTCGGAGGTGTTCAACTGAGTTTACCATGGTGTATCCTTGCAAGTTCTTCTCGATCAACCAGTCTATGAGTTCGTCCACCGCCTGAAACGCCTCTTCTGTGATCCAGGCCCCATCATCCTTGTGCTGGTAGGTATCATACCTGATCAGAGGGGGCTCATTGATGTGATAGTCCGTGGCAATCCCATAGTAATGGGCGATCTCGGTCAGCACCCTTACATCGCGCACGTTCTTGTGGGTAATATTGATGTTAAAGAAGGTAATGTAACCATATTCTTTTTCCCGCTCAACCAAGTATTCAAATTGTGGCTTAATACGGGTGAAGTATTTTGGGATACCCTCATAGCCCTCCACAGCGTCCACGGCAAGATTGATCGTAGAGACACCGGCGCTTCCGATCTCATCGATAAAGGCCTCATCCATGAGGATGCCATTGGTGGGAAGATACACAAAAAATCCTCTTTCGGTGGCGTAGCGGGTCAGCTCTATAATGAAGCGCTTTCGCACCAACGGCTCTCCGCCCATGTAGGCCAAAACCCTACAGCCCACGGAATTGAGCCAGTCCACGGCATCCTTGGCCACCTGCATTGTCATGCCGGGTATTTTCTTTTCCTTGCTATAACAGTAGTGACAGTCAAGATTACAATTCAGGTCAGTGTACAGAAAGGAAAGGATCGGCCTGAATTCTTTGGAGTGGATGCGGGATTTGATATAGGGGAGAAGCCAGCTTCTGTAAGCCCTGGTAAAGTTATGGAGATAGTACTTGTTGCCGTGGGCTTTCTTGCCGGATCCGTGGCCCCACGGAATCCACTTTGAAAAAATCTCGGAGAGTCTCGATTCCTGGAAAGTTTCCATGACAGACACCCCCTTTTTTGTGATTAACACGATCTTACCTTGCCTCCCCAAAAATAAACCCCACCTCTGATAAGAGATGGGGTTTTGGCGTCAACCATTGTTGTGCCCTCTTAACGTGAATGATGATTAAAACTTATTGAATAAATAAGCCCTGTGCTATCCTTTGTCAAGTCGTTTGTCCCTGGGCTTCCTTTTCATGTATTCAGGCATCAGCGATCAGCACGCCTACATGATTTCTACGCTTTCCAGAGGGAAAAACAGCTCCACCCGCTCTCCGGTCAGGATAGGGGCTTGTTTGTATTTTTCTCGGCCAAGTAGGACACTGATAGGGATCCCGATATCTATAAGGGCCCTTACGTGGTCCCCTTCGTCCGTCAATTGCATCACCCGGCCAACAAGCTTGTGGCCTCCTGCGGAGCTATCCTGGGCTGGAAATACCTTGATCATCTTAGGATCTACGGATATTTTCACATACCCGGTCTTGTCGGTCCGGACCGCAAGCCTTACCTTGTTATGAATTAAGCAATACTTATTCCCATTGCCATCTGTGCTAATGGATCCGCTAAAGATATTCTCATAAATGGAAGAGGCGGGCTTTCCGTTAAAGAGAAAGATGATACGATCAGAGAGTTTGGTCGCCTGTATTCTGTTGTGGGTGGTAAAGATGACCGAAATCCCTTTTTGAATATTGATGTCCCTTAGTATACCCTCAATGGCAATCTGATTTTCAATGTCCACGTTGGAAGTCGGTTCGTCGAACAGGATCACCTTGGGAGAGCAGGCAAGGGCTCTGGCAATGGCGACCCTCTGGGTCTCTCCGCCTGAAAGCTTATGAGCGCTGGCCTCAGCAAATTCGCGCATTCCCACCAAATCGAGCACTTCATGAATCATCCTTTTTCTGCGCGCCTTTGGCTCCTTCCTGACTTTCAGCCCGAACTCCACGTTCTTGTAAACACTTGTGGTAAAAAGGATAGGATGCTGCTCGACCATCACCACTTCCCTTCTCAGCCCCTGAAGAAAAGCTTCGGAAAAATCCACCGTCCTTGCATCATAAACGATTTCACCCGTGGTGGGCGGCAGCAAGAAACTCAGGATCTCCAGTAGGGTCGTCTTGCCTGAACCGTTTGGGCCAAGCAGACCATATACCTTCCCCTTTTCTAGACGGAGCTCGGGGATGTCAAGAACCTTGCGATTTCCATAGACCTTGGTGAGGTTCTTGATCTCGAAAAGCATTAGACCCGGGCCCTCCCTTGCAAATAATTGAAAAACAGGTTCACCGTGAAGCTTATCATCAGAAGGATCACTCCCAAGGCAACAGCTAAAACGAATTCTCCTTTGTCGTATTCCAAGGCCATGGCCGTGGTCATGGTCCGGGTAAACCCTTTGGCATTGCCCCCCAACATCATGCTGATCCCCACTTCTGCAATAACCCGCCCAAAGGATGCAATGACCGCAGCCATAATGCCGAACCTTGCCTCCCGAAAGACCACCCCTGCCGTTTGTAATGTGGTGGCTCCCAGGGTCATGGCGCTCTTTCTGTAGCGGTCATCAATACGGCTGATGGCTGCAATGGTAAAGGTCGTGACAATGGGTATGATCAGGATAACCTGGCCGATGATAATTGCCTTTTGCGTGTAAAGGAGGTCCAGGGGCCCGAAGATCCCCCTTCTTGAAATAAACGCATAGACAAACAGACCAATAACGACCGTGGGAAGGGCCAGGAGGGTATTCAGGATCGTGATCGTGATTCTTTTGCCTCGAAACTCTTTAAAGGCGATTGCAAAGCCGGCCGGGATGCCAATGAGACTCGCGATCAAGGTGGATGAAGAACTAACCTTCAAAGATACAAGGACGATAGCACAGACCTCTGCGTCTAAGGATTTCAGGAGCAGGATGGCCGAAATAAAACTGTCTATAAGGAGATTCATCGATCCTCAGCGGTGAGAAAGTATTTATCGGTGGTCAGCAAGATCATCGTAATCGTTTACCATTCGAGGTAAGGAAGACTGCCTCCTGAACTGTTACAGATGGTGAAACTGACCCGTGAAAATTATTTTGCATCTGGAATTGCGTCTGGATAAAAGAGCTGCTGGCCAAGGAGCTTATAGTTGGCAATCAAGGCCTGTCCCCTTGGTGATACAAGCCACTTGGCAAATCGATCCGCCAAGTCAAATTTTACATGAGAATATTTTTCGGGGTTCACCGGAATGACGCCATAGGGATTATACAACATTTCATCACCTTCACAAAGGACTTCGAGGTCCAGGCCTTCTTTCCGGCCTAATTTGTACTTGATGTACGTGCCTCGATCTGAAAGCGTATAGGCCTGTTTTTCATTTGCATAGGTCAGGGCCTTGCCCATGCCTTGCCCGATAGAAAGATACCACGTGCCCAGCCCTTGTGGATGCTTAAAAGCAAGCGCCCTTTTTATGCCACCCTTCACCACGGTCGTGGTTTTCGTTACCAGGGGAAGCCCGGTCGCCGCCCAAAGTGCTTGCTCTTTGGTGTGGGTGCCGCTATCGTCCCCTCGGGATATAAACTTCGCTTTGGCTCTGGCAATCTTCTTTAGCGCAGCAGCCGCATCCTTCATTCCCCTTATGCCAGCAGGGTCTTCAGGTGGGCCAAGGATCACAAAGTCATTATGCATGACTGCGTATCGGCGGGTACCGTATCCCTCTGAGACAAACTTTTCCTCCCGGGCCTTTGCATGAACAAAGATCACGTCCACGTTTCCGTCCATACCGTCCCGGATGGCAGCACCAGTGCCCTTGGCAAAAACCTTGACCTCTATCCCGGTATCTTTCGTGAAGTTCGGAAGTAGCATATCGAGCAGACCAGAGGCCTGCGTGCTGGTCGTTGTCGACATCTTAATCACCGGTTCCCCACCCCCGCTGACCAACGGAATCAGTAACATGCCCAACATCGCCCCAAGTGCTGTTACGAAACGCTTTTTCATCGTGCACTCCTTTCAAAAGAAAAAATCTGCTGCCATAGCGTCCCGGTTCACCCTCGTCCCTCATTAGCATTTGACCTGCAACCAACAGGCTGTTGCTCAAACAGCCGTATGCCTGGCATAAGGCGCATCGCCAGGGGGGGCCGGGACATCAGGGACAGATATGCTGTGCGTGGCATATATATCGCGCCAGACATAATGTCAAGCAAATATGTCAGCTTCCTTGCGACTCAGAATGGCAAAAGCCTTCCTTCCCTTTGCTTATTATGGTATAAAGTTTAAGCAAAGCAGGCTTAAGAAGCGGGTATGCACTTAGCCTGAGAAGGTCTGTATAACCTATTGTTGTTGACGCCCGAATCGGGAAAGCGCGCTGACTGGCGACAGGAGGCTTTTGGCTGATGAGGGGCCCCGGCATGACCGTCTATTTTCCCAAGGTAATGTGAGTCCTATGCATTTCCCGGTTTCAGGGGTCGATGTTTTCCCGCTGATTCCCATAACCGTTGCCTTTCTCGTCTCCTTTTTCACATCCATGGGAGGTGTGTCCGGAGCTTTTCTGCTCCTTCCTTTCCAGGTAAGCATCCTTGGCTTTTCGAGTCCCGCGGTGAGTCCGACAAATCTCGTTTATAACATCGTTGCCATACCAAGCGGTGTATATCAATACATCAGAGAAGGCAGGATGGCTTGGCCGCTGGCATGGGTCATCATTGCGGGCACACTCCCGGGGGTGTTCCTAGGCGCCATTTTCAGGATTAAGTATCTTCCGGACCCCAAGCATTTCAAGTTCTTTGTGGGCTGCGTCTTGCTTTATATCGGTCTCAGGCTACTTTATGATTTGACAGAAAAAGCAGCTGCGAACAAGATGAAAACAAAGGCCCTTGAGGAAAGGTTCAAGGAAAGATCAACCCAGATCAGGAGACACGTAAAATCAGAACTTGCGGGCGCTGCAGTTATCAAGACGATCAGGTTTTCATTCACCAACTATACCTACGAGTTTTATGGCGAGACCTTTTCGTTTAATACCATTACCCTCTTTATGCTTACCTTTGCAGTGGGAATCATCGGAGGCGCTTACGGCATAGGTGGTGGTGCCATCATCGCCCCGTTCCTGATAGCGATTTTCGACCTGCCGGTCTATACCATTGCTGGCGCTGCATTGCTGGGGACATTGCTCACGTCTATTGCGGGCGTTGTATTTTATACCATCATAGCGCCCATGTATGCACACACGGGCCTTGCTATAGCCCCTGACTGGATGCTGGGAGCCCTTTTTGGCGTTGGTGGCTTCGTGGGGATGTACAGCGGTGCAAGGCTACAAAAGTATATGCCGGCAAAGACCATAAAGCTGATCCTGGGGCTCATCCTGTTATCCCTGGCTGTGAAGTATATAATCAATGTATTATAGAAAATGAGATTGCCAGATAGTCAGACAAACGCGATTTGTTCAAAAGATACCTTGGTGAAGGTCCTTGCCATAATTTTTCTGAATCCGGCTGACCGTGATCGGGAAGGTGTCAAGATCTTCATCCAAGATCTTCTGGGCTGTGGTTGCCCTGATGAGGTGGTGGAAAAGGCAAAGGTGAGCTTTTTCGTAAAACCCCTAGGCACATATATCAAACAAAGGATTGTCCACCTGGGCCCATCTCGGACCCTGACCCCCTTAGAGCAAGAGGTCAATCACCTCACCAAACTTCCCAAGATGTTGAAGTGGCCTAGAAGGCGTTCAGGTGAGCTTGTCCCTCCAGCCTTGTGGCGCCGGCCCATGCTGGAAGCTGTTGCAAAAAATCCAAAGCACCGGGAAGACCTGGCCAGGTTGCGGCCCTTGTCGAATGTGACAATTGATGCAGTGATTGAGGTACCGGCTCGCGCCTTTTTCTTCTTGGTCACGCATGATACAAAAAAACCACCCAAGAGGGCCCTTCTTATGCAATACGAGAGTGGACAGCTGTTGTATAAACTCATGGGTTACAACCGCTGCCGCCTTTTTACAATTAGTCACAGGGACGAACAAAAGATTATCCCGCAGATAGACACAGCGCTCTCATGGCTGGGACTCTATGACGCCTTTTTTAAAAGACGAGATCGTTATCCCTTCGCCAAGTCGGTCTTAGACCTATTCTGTGACATCCATTGAGGGAAAAGCGTTTCCCTCGCGTCGCCAGAACGGCAAGGCGCATCTTTTCACAGCGTGCCCCAAACGATCGGGGCCGCCCATCACCGATTGCAATGGTCGCCTTGCAAGAAAGGAGGCATTCGGTATGGAAAAACATCACAAGTTTTCCATCTGGTATGTATTAATCGTCATCTGGATTATCCTGATCCTCCATAACCTGATTGTCCAGATGTTCGCAGTAGAGCACATCCCCTACAGTGACTTTGTCAAGGCGCTTCAAGCTGGAAGGGTGACCGAGGTTGCCATTACGCAAGATCGAATCCAGGGCAAAATGAAGACCCTCAAAGATGGCCAGGCAGTAGAAAAGGTCTTTACCACGGTTCGCGTGGATCAGGATCTGTCTCAGCTTCTGGAAAAGTACAACGTAACATTCAAGGGGGTCATCGAGAGCGACTTCTTGAAGAATCTCGCCTCCTGGATCTTTCCGGTGTTTCTTTTCGTTGGGATCTGGTATTTGATGATGCGCCGATTCGCCGCCCAGCAAGGGAGTTTCTTAACCCTAGGTCGAAAGAAAGCCAAGGTCTACATGGAAGACGAGGGGGTGACTTTTGATGATGTAGCTGGTGTGGATGAGGCCAAGGACGAGTTGGTCGAAGTGATTGAATTCCTCAAGTCCCCCGAGAAGTTTACCAGGCTGGGCGGAAAGCTCCCCAAAGGGATCTTGCTGATAGGTCCTCCAGGGACTGGAAAGACGCTCCTGGCGAAAGCTGTCGCCGGGGAAAGCGGGGTGCCCTTTTTCAGCATGAGCGGCTCGGAATTCGTTGAGCTCTTTGTGGGAATGGGTGCAGCCCGCGTGCGAGATCTGTTCGCCCAAGCCAAAGAGAAGGCCCCCTGTATCATCTTTATTGACGAACTGGATGCCCTGGGAAAGGCACGAGGCATGGGCATCACAGGAGGCCATGACGAAAGAGAACAGACCTTGAACCAGATGTTGGTTGAAATGGACGGCTTTGACCCGACCATAGGCGTTATCCTCATGGCAGCCACCAACCGGCCGGAGATCCTGGACCCAGCCCTCCTGCGGCCGGGTCGGTTTGATCGCCACATCTTGGTCGATCGACCGGACAAGAAGGGACGCACAGACATCCTTAAGGTCCACTTGAAAAGCATTAAAGTTGATAAAGACGTAGACGTGGAAACCATTGCTGGCATGACCCCTGGGTTTGTGGGGGCCGACCTGGCCAACCTGGTCAATGAGGCGGCCCTGCTAGCGGTCCGACACAATAAAGAACAGGTTGGGATGGCCGAGTTTCAAGAGGCTGTTGAGCGAATTATTGCTGGACTTGAAAAGAAGAACCGCCTCATCAATAAAAAGGAAAGGGAAATCGTGGCCTATCACGAGGTGGGCCATGCCTTGGTGGCCCTTTCCCTGCCAGGCACCGACCCCGTTCGAAAGATCTCTATCATACCCCGGGGGGTCGCTGCTTTAGGCTATACCCTGCAGGTGCCCACCGAGGACCGCTTCTTGATGAGCAAGAGAGAACTTTTGAACAAGATCGCTGTAGCATTGGGAGGACGCGCAGCCGAAGAGATCCAGTTTCAGGACGTTTCAACCGGCGCGCACAACGACCTTTCCAGGGCCACTGATATCGCGCGGAGCATGGTCAAAGAATATGGCATGAGTGCTGAGTTGGGTCACATCTGTTTTGAAAAGGAACGCCAACGACAACTATTCCCGGATATGGGCCTGACTTCAACAAGGGCCTACAGCGAACAAACAGCACAGGTTATTGACCGTGAAATCAAGGAGATCTTGGATTCTCAATATGAAGTCGCCAAGGAGATCCTGACCAGACATAAGAAGGTGCTGGATAAAGGGGCTGCACTGGTTTTAAAAGAAGAAAACATTGACGGGCATCAACTTAAGGCACTACTTGAGGCTGACCAAAATACATAGAGAGCCGTCACTATGCGGGCGGCACCCATCTTTTTCGTGAAGCATCATAGCACCAGCTGTTCGGAAGGGCTCTCCTGGAACGGAATCTGGGGCTTTCAGCCCAGTTGAGAAGTTCTGAATGCGCGTCATTGATTTGGATGAACTTATTGCTCGTATCCCCCTTGTCGGGATGATGGCGTTTTGCTTTCCTTCTATAGGCCGATTTGATATACTGTATGTTGTCTGCGGCCAGAATTTGTTCTTTGGTTAGATCAAGGAGTTTGAGGGCCGTTTTTTCTTTGTGGTTTAATTGTGGCGTTCTCCGAGAAACCGGGACCACAACATGAATAGGGAGGTCCTGTCGGGATGCCTTGTCCAACAAATGCTGAGACGCATGCCACCTGGATTTGGTTTGTTCCTCCCTCTCGTACCACTCGCGACCTGCCTGCTCAATCAGGTCCAGAAGGTCATCTGCAACCTTCTTGTGTTTGCTTCTCCTCCACATAAACCTCGATATAACGCTTGAGCCAAGTGGCAGCACATCAAGGATCAAGACCTCTTCCGTGTACGAGAATGCAGCGTAACGTGCGCGCAAGGTCTCAATCAAGCCTGTCGCGATAAAGAGCGCAAACTCAAGCCTTTTCTTACATTTGTCGCTACAATAGCGCCGCCTTCTCTTTGGAAGCTGGTTTTCCCCGCAGGCAAGACAAAACCTCTTTCTCACATTCTCACATTTGACGGGTAAAAGCGCTTGTGTCCTCATGTATGGATTGTCGAGTCTCAAAGTCATTCTAAGCTGGGCGTATTGGCTACAACTTATAATGGAGCGGCCTCTTGTGTCAAACCAAATTCACACAAAACGCTTCTGGTCAAGGCGTTCTCAGTAAGCCACCCATGAACACAGATTTGATGATGCCAGGCATTACCTTTGATCAGCCAGGCCCTTTTTCATGGCTGCGTAATATCCTCGCTCGTAGTAGTCACCGCTCTTTTGGTCAAAGATGGCCTCATTTTCGTGGATGTATCGAAAGCCTTGCCATTTTCCCCGAGCCAGCACCACCTCATTGCCAAGCGTAAATTTCTTACCGCACGCCAAACATCCCTCCGCATTAAGCCTGTTCAGCTTTTCGAGGTCTATGAGGGTCCTAAATTTGCGTTTGTTTTTCATAGAAAAGACCATCCTTTCCAACACATCTCCATCTCGCGTCTTTTCCTCCCCCTGGTGAAAATGATGCATTAACAGATACAGTGCGAGGCATTTGCGTCATCCTTTTTCGTATTTATAAAAAAATGGTTTTGGTTTGAATGACCCTATATGTGCTATAATAATTTTATGAATACGCTATATATTGTTATTTTCGCCTTGACATGGCGTCGAAAATGTGTTTTTTGAGATAAGATTACTTTTCTTATCCAAAAAAATCAATGTTCCGTCCTTGAAAAATAATGCAGATTTCGGTATTAAATCCTTTGTGTTCATTTTTGGGGGGAGACGGAATATGCAGACGACGCTCGCACAGGACACAGAATCATATGTTCCCCGCCATATAAGTACCACACATGATACTGCTTGCAAAAGGGGAAGCATGAACGACAAAGAGAAAGTTATCGAACTGATAAAGGAAAGATCATTCCAAAAATCCGATACCGCATCTTTCCCCTTGTCTTCCGGAAAGATGAGCCACTATTACTTTAATATGAAAAAGATAACCATGGCCCCTGAGGGACAAGTGCTGATTGGGAGCCTTGTATTTGACAAAATTCAAGAATTAAACTTGAAACCTAAAGCTGTTGGTGGACTTACAATGGGTGCCGATCCCATTGCTGTTGCTACTGCGTTTACATCTTTCCTCAGAAAAAACCCCATAGAGGCCTTTGTGATAAGAAAAAAGCCTAAACCACACGGATTGGGGCTTCAAATAGAAGGAAGTGTAGAAAAAAATGATAGCGTGATCATTGTTGATGATGTTGTGACGACTGGAAAGTCCACTATAAAAGCCATAAAAATCGCGAGAGAGCACGAATTAGAAGTTTTAGCGGCAATCGTTTTGCTTGACCGATGTGAAGAAAATGGGAAAGAGAACATAGAGGCGCAAGGAGTCCCCTTACACGCAATATTGACTATTCAAGATTTCCTATAAATTGATTCTTTTCCACGATTTCTTATTGTTTTTTTGCTTAGCTCTCCATCTTTCCGCAAGTCTTTATTCCCTCAAGTGACGACACGTGATCTGCGATACCCGCTTCCATCACTGGTGTTACCCGCAGGGTTCAATAAATACAGTCAGAATATGGTATCCCTTAGCTCCTGTGGGTGGAACAGCTTGAACTGCAAAAGCGAAGCGCATTCCCCGCAGCTTGCGCCGTAGAATCGTTCCTTTGGAATCAATATGATGATACAACCTACAACCCGATTAAGGAACTTGAGATGAGTTGCTTATCACCAGAGACATAATAGAAGCTCCTTGCAGCAAGCCCTGTTGAACCGAAAAGCGAGCGCTAACCCCGCAGATTCTGCCTGACGGCAGTGCTTCGCGGGCTGCAGGGAGCTTCTATTAAACCAGGGTCAAGCAAATACAGGCTGTTGCCCAAATCGCCCTGACCCAGATGTCGGTGGTCTCTTGTTGCTTTTAAGCCCCACCAGATAACAAGGCCACCTTCTTTTCATCTGCGAGACCCTTTTTAGTCAAGATCCATGCAATCCCTATAGATAGGGGTTGAATTTGTCGGGCGATGATATTAAACAAGACAGCTTAATAAACAAAAAAACCCCCACTGAACTGGAAGAAGCCCTGTTTTGCGTGTCCAGTGGAGGCTCTTTGGGCAAAGAAAACCGTGGTCGGCACTCCTTGCCAGTATTCTCCTGTATCAAGCTCGTTCCAATTGGTCAACAGCAAACTTAAACAGGCTTTTGGGGACCTCGCTGGGCAAACAAAGTGACCAACCTTGTTAGAAGAATTCTTGGACGACCGAAAGTCCACAGGCCGTTAAATCAAGGAGGTAACCAACCCATGAAACATGATCGTACTTACACAGAAACTGCAGGCCTTGTCTGGATGGCCCTCTGTTGTCTTGTTTGGGCCTTGCTCGGCTGGCCCTGGCCCTGTCAAGCCGAAGAACCCAGCCAGACCTTTACCTTAAAATCGAGTATTGAATATGCTCTTAAGCATAACACGCAGGTCCTTACCTCCAAAGAAGAAGTCGTGACGGCCGAGGCAAACAAGAAAAAACAGTTCTCAGAATTTCTGCCCAAACTAAGCGCTAATTACACATACAAGCGGTTGGACGAAGAGAAAAAGGGCTCCACTGGTGCTGTCACAAGCCCAGAGAATTTGTACAGCTTTACGGCAACCCTTGATCAACCCATCTTCTCGGGCTTTTCTATATGGACCGAATATCAAATCTCTGCCTTGGGCCTCGATGTGGCAAAACTCCTCGAACAGCAAGCCCGCCAGGATCTCGTCTTGAAGGTCAAGAGGGCCTACTTTGAGCTTCTTCAAATGGAAAAGCTCGAAAAGGTTGCCCAACAGGCTGTAACCCAGCTGACAGCCCATGCTGCGGTCGCCAGGAATTTTTATGAAGTCGGGATGATACCCAGAAACGATCTCCTCAAGGCAGAGGTGGAACTGGCCAATGCCAAGCAAGACCTTGTCGTGGCAAAGAATAACGTTCAAGTGGCAAAATCTCGATTCAATACCCTCCTTAAACGTCCTATTGATGCCCCTGTGGCCATAGAAGATGTGATGACTTATGAGCCTTTCACCCAGGCATATCAAGATTGTGTCGAAACAGCCCTGAAACAAAGATCCGAGATAAAAATTGCCGATCTTGAGGTGGAGACAGCGGAAAAGAACGTGAAATTGACCCAAAAGGGTTACTATCCGTCAATAGACCTTCAGGGAAACTATTATAAAAAGGGCGACAACCCGGGGGTGGACGGAGGAGACGGCATCGCCGATAGGGACGAATGGGATGTTGTGGCCACGGCTTCATGGACCTTCTGGGAGTGGGGAAAGACCCGGTACAGAGTTAAGGAAAAATTGAGTCGGCTGGCACAGGCGAGGTACAACAAGACAGAGATTAGGGACCAGATCCGGCAGGAGGTGAAAGAGGCCTATCTTAGGGTGAAAGAATCAGAACAAAACATCCTGACGGTGCAAAAGGCTGTGGAACAGGCCCGAGAAAATTTTAGGATAAGCGAAGAACGGTATAAGGAACAAGTCGCGACATCCACCGAGGTTCTAGACGCCCAGACCCTTCTCACAAAGACCCAGACCAACCATTTCAATGCCTTGAGCAGGTTTCACATATCAAAGGCAGAGCTTGACAGGGCAATGGGGCTTAAGGTCACGCTGATCCAGCCGTAGGAAGAGAAAGATGGGGTACACGTTGTTCGATCAGATCACCGAGCGGCCGCTTGCCCTGAAAAGCCCCCTTTCATAAGGTCAGGCATTGTAATCTTTCCAATTTATGATATATTAAACAAAAAACACCGTTGCTAATGATCGTATGTTTTCGATCTGATTTTGCTGTTTACTACGTTAAACAGGCTTTTCAACTGCAACACGACCATTCATGCTTTTACAAAGCTGGTCTCGCGGTGCGCAGGAGACCCATCTGGTGAAAAAGGTACCAGCCGACAGGCTCCAGCCATTTCACAAAATCAGCGATGGAGGGTTCATGAGACAATTAGTAAGACGACACAAGGCAATCCTTGGGGGACTGCTGCTTTTCTCAGCCATGCTTTGGGTGAGCATCAGCGGGGTTCATCAACACCTGTTGGCCGGTACGGATAAGACCTATGAAGAGCTTAAGGTTTTTAGTGACGTTCTTGATATCATAGAAAAAAACTACGTGGACCCAGTAGACTCAAAAAAGCTCATCCAGGGTGCAATCCGCGGGATGATAAGCTCTCTTGATCCCCACTCTGCGTTTTTGTTGCCCCAATCATTCAAAGAACTTCAGATAGAAACCAAGGGGGAGTTCAGCGGCATTGGTATTGTAATTACCATACAAGACAACGTGGTTACGGTTGTCTCTCCGATCGAGGACTCACCGGCCTACAAGGCAGGCATAAAGGCTGGGGATCAAATCATCAAGGTAGACGGGGAAGAGACCCAGAACATGATGTTGTGGGAAGCCGTCAAGAAGATGCGCGGGAAAAAGGGCACCTCCGTGGTCATTACGATCAGGCGAAAAGGACAACCCGAGCCCATGGATTTCACCATTGTTCGGGACATCATCCCCCTGGAGAGTGTGCGGTCCCATCTGCTCCGTCCCGGCTACGGCTACGTTCGGATTACGAACTTCAGGGAGAATACCGCTGATGATGTGAACAAGGCCTTAAGGCGTCTGGAATCCGACGAAACACCTTTGAAAGGACTGATTTTGGACCTTCGTGATAACCCCGGGGGCCTCCTCGATCAAGCAGTCAAGGTGGCTGACATCTTTTTGGACAAAGGGAAAATTGTTTCGATCAAGGGAAGGGTAAAGGCCCACTCAAAGGTCTACACGGCTCATCCTGATAAGGATAAACACCCGTATCCCCTTGTGCTCCTGATCAATGCGGGGAGCGCAAGCGCATCAGAGATCGTGGCCGGGGCGTTGCAGGATCACGGCCGTGCCTTGGTGCTAGGGACAAGCTCGTTTGGAAAGGGATCGGTTCAAACGGTAGAGCCGCTACGCGATGGCTCTGGCTTGAAACTCACCATCGCCCGGTATTACACCCCAAAGGGTCACGCAATACAGACTCGAGGGATTGTGCCGGATATCGTGGTTGAGCAAAGAGTTCTCTCAGAGAGTGAAGACAAAAAACACCCGCGTATGAAGGAAAAGGACCTGAAAAACCATATTTCAGCTAAACCCCAAGAGGGCCTGTCCGAGGAGATGAAAGAGGAGATCCGACAAAGAAAAGGCGTGAAAATGCCTGGTGAAGCGCCTCTAGATGCCGTACAACGACTCGTTACAAAGGATTATCAGGTTCGAACCGCACTTGACATTCTGACTAGCTGGCAATTCTTTTCCAAGATGTCCCACTGAACCGAGACCATGGTGAGTCGGACAAAGACCTCGACCAAGAAGCGGCGGCACACCACCCAGAAAAAAGCCGCACAAAAAAAGATCCAAAAGGGACTTGTTCTGGCGGGCCTCGTCGTCTTGGTCGGACTCTTTGGCTATGGGCTGTATTGGCTCCGTACCACAAAAACCCTGCCTCCGCATTCATTGCCCCCTTTTGAGACCTTTCCCTCTCGGGGGATAGAAACCAACATCAAAGAGATAGATCGGTGCATTTATGATGCGCTGTTGGCCTTGAAAATCCCCGCTGACGACGTCACATTCAAGTTAGTCCAATCCAGGGGGGACGATGCAGAGCCCTGGACCTTTTCAGAGATGGAGATATATCTTCGAAAACCCCTATCGCCTAGCAATATTAGAGAGGCTTTTCTCGGTCGGTTCTCTGGACGCATACCCAAAAGAGCCATCCGGTTTACCTCGGGACCGCAACAGGAAGTCATCCTTGATCTGTCTATCAACGGACATCACACCCATCGCCTTGTCTTTTTGAAGATCAAAGAAAAGAAGCCTGCTGTGGTGCCCCAAGCTTCACCTCCCAGGGTTGCGATCATCATTGATGACTTGGGATATGATGAAGAAATCGCTTCAAAATTTTTGGATCTTGAAGGTGTGATGTCCTTTTCCGTGCTTCCGCACAGCCCGTTTCAAAAAAGTATTGCCACTGCGATCCACCAAAGCGGCCGTGATGTCCTTGTCCACCTTCCCATGGAGCCTTTGGCCTATCCTGAAGTCGATCCAGGGGCCGGAGCTCTTCTTTCCTCCATGACGCCAGACGAACTCCTGCATCAAGTTCGAAAAGATCTGGATGCCGTCCCTTTTGCAGTCGGTGTAAATAACCATATGGGCTCCAGGCTCACCCAAGACTCGGCGAAAATGCGCCAGATATTTACCATCCTGAAAAAACGGAACCTGTTTTTCGTAGACAGCCTTACGAGCCCCCGATCTTGTTGCAGGCAGGCAGCCCACCTGCTAATGCTGAAATTCGCCCAAAGGCACGTGTTCCTGGACCACATCCAGGATGCAAATGCAATCCGCTTCCAGATAAATCGACTGATCAGTATAGCCAAGAAACAGGGCCAAGCCATTGGAATAGGGCACCCTTATCCTACCACATGGGAAGTGCTTAACGAGGCGCTACCCAATATTAAGAACGAGGTTCATTTTGTCAGGGTTTCTGAACTTGTGGGATAGAGGCAAAGGCCTCTGTTCAACAGGAATGATCTGCAGGATGGGGATTCGCCTTCAATTTGTTTTACACTTTTCCTGGCATCGCCTTGTGAGCAACGGCATCCATTAGTTTCTGAAAAGAGACACGGAAGGCTTCTACCCCTTCCTGCTGGGTCTCGTCACAGACCTTGTTTAAATCAATTTGTTGCCTCTGTAACATAATATCCAGGTCTTGTCTTGCTTTGTCCAAATCTTCTTCTATCGTTAACCTGGGCGTGCCATGGTCCAAAAAGGCCTCAAGTGTACTGTGGGGCAGGGTGTTGATGGTATCCTTACCGATCAATTCGTCCACATATTTGACGTCGCTGTACTCGGGATTTTTTGTACTGGTGCTTCCCCAGAGCACGCGCTGTATATGCCCTCCTTTTGAAGCTAGGTCACCAAAGATGCCATTATAAAACAGTGCCTTAAATTTTTGGTAAATCATTTTGGCGTTTGCCACAGCGATCTTACCTTTAAGCCCGTCTATCTTGAGACCCTCTAGCATCTTATCAACCTTTGTATCGATCCTGCTCACAAACACACTGGCAACCGAACAGACCCGATCTATGGAATTTCCGTCGCCAAGTCTTTCTCTCAGGCCATCTACATAAGCCCTGGCACTTGCCTCATAATGCTTTAAGGAAAAAAGAAGGGTGACATTGACGTTGATACCTTCTCGCGTAAGGACCCTAATGGCTTCGCATCCCTCCTCTGTGCCAGGGACCTTAATCATCAGGTTGGGTCTGGCAACCTGCTTGTGGATCGTTTTGGCATGGTCAATCGTCTTCTTGGCATCATAGGCGTAATCAGGGTGCACCTCAAGGCTCACATAACCATCCTTCCCCTCGGTCGTTTCATAGGTATCATACAGCAGGTCTGCAGCAGATTGAATATCCTGAATCGTAATCAAATCGCAGATTTCTTCAGGGGATTTGCCTGCCTCCGCCAGTTCTTTTATCGCAGCATCATACACGGGTGATCCGTTCACGGCTTTTTCAAAGATACTGGGGTTGGAGGTAACCCCTGTAATCCCCAAACGAAACAGTTTTTCTATCTGGCCATTCTGGATTAATCTGCGATCTATGTTGTCATACCATGGACTCTGTCCCAGCGCTAACAAGGCCCTCAAATTATTATCCGTGCCCATATTTCCCCCAATATCTCTTAAAAATTCACCTCTAAGTGGTGATTCGTCTGATTATAAAATTTTTTCCTTCGTATCTAATTGACTATCAAGAGTCAAGCACAGATTCCAGATCAACAACCCTATTTTTGTATACAGCACCAAAATTGCTTTCCCAGTGTAAATTTGTTATAATTACTAATAGGAGCATCTAATCGTTTACTGATAAGGCTCAGGACATCGATTACCCAAAAGGTTCAAGACATCGATTACCTTAAGCTTCATTTGGGTCAGCACATCGATGACCTGTGCAGTGGTTTCTCGATAAAGCAGTCTTCTCCAAA
>Ga0180301_10000075_pt1 | contig 66548 bp, 62 predicted proteins | sample GuaBasSediGuay16_FD_121797 | JGI IMG/M metagenome (GOLD analysis project Ga0180301, IMG submission 121797) | Subseafloor sediment microbial communities from Guaymas Basin, Gulf of California, Mexico - Guay16, Core 4569-2, 12-15 cm | ecosystem: Environmental > Aquatic > Marine > Hydrothermal...
AAGACGATCAGCCATAGAGCCCGAGGATACAGAAGTGAAAAGACCTTCTCTCTGGATATAATCCATGGCCTCGGTAAACTCCAACTGCCACAATGTCAGCACAGATTCTCATGAGGAGCCAAAAATATAAAGAGGGTTCATTCTGAGAGGCTGTTGCTCAAACAGCCGTGCACCTGGCATGAGGAAAGCAAATACCAAAAGAGGACTGAAACTTGAATTGTTGTGATTTGGACAACAGACTGTTGAAAGGTAAGGTATGCGGAATAAGCTTGTCTGACGCTGCAATGGTAGCGACAAGCGGCCTGTTGCTGACTGCCTCGTTTCCAAAAATTGATTGGGGATTCCTTGCCTGGGTTGCCTTTGTTCCGTTTTTCTTTTCCATAAAGGATACGCCTCCCAAAACCAGTTTTAAGCTGGGATTCCTCGCTGGCATGGTGCATTACACGACGCTTTTGTACTGGGTTGCCGGCGTCATACACCATTATGGTCAACTGCCGAGCGTCCTGTGCGCACTGATATTCATGCTGCTTGTGGTCTACCTCAGTCTATATCCAGGACTTTTTGCAATCGTTATAAGCCAGCTTGGGGCAAGATCCTTCCCCTGTTATTTGACTGCACCCTTTTTCTGGGTTGCCCTCGAATATGTGAGGGGATTCTTCCTGTCTGGCTTTCCATGGGAAAACCTGGGTCACTCGCAATATAATCGGTTGAACCTGATCCAGATTTCAGATATATTAGGTACATATGGCGTATCGGCCCTGATTATGGCCGTCAATGCTGCGCTCTTTGAAGTCTGGGAGACCATCTCAAAGAACAGGACTTTTGCCTGGAAGCCGATCCTTGGCGTCGCCCTGGTGATCGCTGGTGTTTTGACATACGGCACCTGGCGTATAGAAAAGATTGACAGGGCTGCCGAGGCCGCGCCCAAACGCACGATTGCCTTGGTACAAGGGAATATTGACCAGTCCGAAAAGTGGCTTCCCGCCTTTCAATATGAGACCCTCCGACGCTACGGCATCTTGTCTGCTGCTGCCTTGAAGGCCGACCCGGATCTTATCGCCTGGCCAGAGACAGCGCTTCCATTTTACTTTTTACACGATGAGGATCTCACAAGAGAGGCGCTGGAGTTGGTCCGCACCAGCAGGGTCTATTTTGTCCTTGGAAGTCCTTCTTTTCAAAAAACCGGTCAAGGAATCCACTATTATAACAGCGCCTATCTGGTTGACCCCTTTGGCAAAGTTGTGGGCAAGTATGACAAGGCACACCTAGTGCCCTATGGTGAATATGTCCCTCTCAAGCGCTACTTTCCCTTCCTGGGAAAGATGGTTGAGGCTGCAGGGGATTTCGAACCAGGCAACAAGGGCCAAGTCCTATTGTGGGAGCATAAAAAGATCGGCGTCCTGATCTGTTTTGAGGTAATCTTTCCGGAGCTTGCCCGTTCAATGGTTCAAAACGGTGCTCAACTCTTGATCAATATTACAAACGATGCGTGGTTCGGGACCTCAAGTGCCCCTTACCAGCATCTTTCGATGGTCGTGTTTCGGGCAGTTGAAAACCACTTAGCCGTAGCCAGAGCAGCCAATACCGGTATTAGCGCCTTTGTCGATCCTGTAGGCAGGCTCCTGGACAAAACGCCCCTGTTTCAAGAGGCGATTCGAATCCGTTCGCTCCCTATGATGAACCACAAGAGCTTCTATGCTCGCCACGGCGACTTTTTTGCTATAGGCTGCATTTTAATGGGTTTAGCCATGTGCATAGGCGCTTTTCGGCACAGGTTGTTTCTTGGGTAGTGCTGGTTGATCGTTGTCAGGCGTGCGTTGGTGTGATCTCAAAATCGGTTAATTTAGATAGATAGCAAAAAAAATAGGGCAATGATATCTCGTCCCGTTAGATACTTTGATGGCCATATAGGATGGTATGATATGTGCATGCATCCAATGGTGAGAGAGTCCCAAATCAACGCTTAATTTATCGAACTGGACTTTACTAACTAATTGAAAATATGGCCACAGTTGACTAATAACAACGGTCAACTGACTTAATTATTTCTTAATCAGTTATAGAATTACATCCGAAATTGGGAGACTGAATGAAGACCAACAACATAAATTATATAACCAAGGAGGCACTGTCATGTCACTTGAATTAAAAAGCAGGATCCAATCTCTTCACAATCAACTAGAACAACTCAGGGGTTATCTTTGACATAGATGGAAAGCAAAAACGGCTTAACGAAATCGAGGCGATTATATCTAAAAAAGGCTTTTGGAATGTTCCAGAGGAAACAAAAGAAATCCTGAAAGAAAGAACGACCCTTTCCGATACAATTAATGCCTGGCAAAAGCTTCACCATGAACTCGAGGATGCTGGGGTCCTTTTAGACCTTGCCATAGAAGAGGCTGACGAAGCGACTATCCAGGAAGTCTCTGAAACACTTCAGGCGCTGGAAGATGCCATGAATCAAATGGCTATGGCGCGGATGCTAAGTGGCAAGGACGATGACAAAAATGCCATTGTCTCGATTAACGCCGGCGCAGGAGGGACTGAAGCTCAGGACTGGGCTGAGATGCTCTTCCGCATGTACGTGCGCTGGGCTGAGCGCAAAAACTACAAAACCAGCGTAGTGGACTTCCAGCCCGGTGAAGAAGCTGGGATCAAGAGTGTCACTTTTATCGCCAGTGGCCCCTATGCTTATGGTTATTTGAAAGGTGAGACCGGGATCCATCGCCTTGTGCGTCTGTCCCCGTTCGATGCCAGTAATCGTCGACACACCTCCTTTGCGTCGGTCTCTGTGTCTCCGGAAGTCAACGAGGAGGTTGTCATAGACATTGACGAAAAGGACCTTCGCATTGAGACCTTCCGTTCCAGCGGTGCAGGCGGCCAGCACGTCAATAAGACCAGTTCAGCCGTCCGCCTCACACATCTGCCAACAGGGATCGTGGTTCAGTGTCAGCAGGAATCTTCACAACACCGAAACAAGGCAATTGCCATGAAGGTCTTGAGGTCCCGGCTGTATGAATACGAACAATCGAAAAGGGCGAATGAAAAGCAAGCGCTTTATGAAAGCAAAGAAGAGATTGCCTGGGGGAGCCAGATCAGGTCCTATACCCTGCACCCTTATCAGATGGTGAAAGACCATCGAATCAATCTTGAGATAGGAAACGTCAATGCTGTTCTGGATGGAAACCTCGATCTTTTTATAGAAGGGGTGCTTCTGGCAACCAGTCAGCCCCATTAGAAGCTCAAGAGGAACATTGTGACGCAATGCGATACAACGCTTAATAAGGAACCTCTAATAGGGGTAAAAAAAGGGAGGACTCATGGCAAAGATATTGGTCGTTGATGACGAAAAAAGCATCAGGGCCCTTTGTAAAGAAGAACTGGAAGAGGAAGGTTACGAGGTCATCACAACTGGCCAATGTAAAGATGTACTGGAACTCATTGCCTCTACCCGGCCATCTGCTGTGGTTTTGGACATCCGTATGGAGGATTGCAATGGGCTGGACCTGCTTCAGGAAGTACGGAATGCCAACCCAACTCTGCCGATTATTCTCAACACGGCCTACGACTCATACAGTGAGGACATTAAATCCGTTGCTGCTGACTGTTACGTGGTCAAGTCCTATGACCTCTTAGAGCTGAAGGCCAAGATAGCTGAACTCGTGAATAAAGAAGGTCGGTCATGAAGGCCATATATAAGTATAACGTCCTTGCGAAGCTGCCAGACAGGCTAAAGCCCCTGGAAAGGCTCGCCTACAATTTATGGTTTAGTTGGCACCATGACATCGGCTACCTGTTCAGCCGGATGGACGCTGAGCTCTGGGAGTCTTCAAAACATAATCCCGTCTATATGCTGGGGGCCATCAGCCAAAAGCGCTTGGAGCAGCTGGCAGAAGATGCAGGCTTTTTGGCTCAGATGGACCGGGTTTATGAACAGTTGGAACAGTACCTTTCCGTTCAACCCTCTCCGATCCCTGAAGCCCGGGATCTGGCTCGATTCGGTGTTGCCTATTTTTCGGCAGAGTTCGGCCTGGCCGAGTGTTTGCCTATTTATTCTGGAGGACTGGGCGTCCTTGCGGGTGACTACCTGAAATCTGCCAGCGACTTGAATTTTCCCGCCGTAGGTGTCGGCCTTTTTTACCACGAAGGCTATTTTCAGCAGTACTTGAATGCCGACGGGTGGCAGCAGGAAGCCTATCCTGAGAACGATATTTCCACCATGCCGGCCAGTCTTATGACAGATGAAAATGGCCAACCGGTCATGGTGGAGGTATCTATACAGGGCGAACCCGTCAAAATTCAGATATGGCGCCTCATGGTAGGGCGTGTTCCCCTGTACTTGCTCGACACGAATATCAAGGAAAACTCGCCTGAGCATCGTTACATCACCTCGCGGCTTTATGGCGGAGACTGGGATATGCGACTCAGGCAAGAGATCGTCCTGGGCATTGGTGGCGTCCGCGCACTCCGGGCCCTCGGCGTAGAAGCCTCAGCATACCACATGAATGAAGGCCACTCTGCCTTTTCTGCCTTGGAACGAATCCGCATCCTCAAAAATGAGCATAGCCTGTCCTTTGATGCTGCAAGGGAATTCGTGGTCGCCACCAATACCTTTACGACCCACACACCTGTGCCAGCGGGAAACGACATGTTTTCACCAGACCTTATGCACACATATTTCGAAGATTATGTGCAGTCTCTCGGCATTGCTTTTAAGGTTTTTTTGGGATTTGGCCGCCAGGAGCCTGGAAACGACCAGGAGACTTTTTCTATGACAGTGCTGGCCTTAAGGCTGTCTGCCCATTCGAATGGGGTAAGCCGATTACATGCCAGCGTTTCCCGCAACATGTGGCACAAAATCTGGCCCAAGAATCCTATGGAAGATATCCCTATCTACCCTATAACCAACGGGATTCACATCCCATCGTGGATTTCGAAAGACATGGCAGAACTCTTTGATCGTTATCTGGGGCCAAACTGGATCGAAGATCCGGACAGCCAGAAGGTGTGGAAACAGGTGAAACAAATCCCAGATTCAGAACTATGGCGGACCCATGAAAGGCGGCGGGAACGCCTCGTCGCCTTTGCAAGACGAAGGCTGCAGACCCAGCTTAAAAGCCATGGCGCATCAGCCCAAGAGCTTGAGACTGCCGCCCAGGTGCTCAATCCGGAAATTCTCACCATCGGATTCGGCCGTCGCTTTGCCAACTATAAACGCGCAACCCTTATCCTGCAGGACCAGGATCGGCTTGTTAAATTGCTGACCCATCCCGAACGTCCCATCCAGATTATTATAGCAGGTAAGGCCCATCCCCAGGATGCCCCAGCCAAGGAGCTTATTAGAAGGATTATCCATTTTGCCAATCTGGAAGAGGTTCGCCATCGGTTTGTATTCATCCAGGACTACAATATCAGGGTGGCACGCATGATGCTTCAGGGCTGCGATGTGTGGATCAACACCCCCCGGAGGCCCCTGGAAGCGTGCGGTACCAGCGGCATGAAGGCCATCCCTAACGGCGTGTTAAACTTAAGCACCCTGGATGGATGGTGGGATGAAGGTTATGACCCAAGTTATGGATGGGCCATTGGTCGGGGTGAGACCTATGAAGATCATCACTTGCAAGACGAGGTGGAAAGCCGAGACATTTACAATCTCTTAGAACGAGAGATCGTACCGCTGTTTTATGACCGAGGCTTGGATAATCTGCCCCGTGGTTGGCTGGAAAAGATGAAGGCAGCCATGTGTTATCTTTGCCCGATTTTTAACTGCCACCGGATGCTACAGGACTACACCAATCAATGCTACATCAGTGCCTCAAGGCGATACAATGAGCTTTCAAGAGACGACATGAAGGGTGCCAACGAGCTGGCCCAGTGGCGACAAAAAATCTTGACCAACTGGGACCAGATTCGGATCAATCGTATCCATGTGCACGGAGGCACACCTGTGCCGGTGTCGGGTTACCTCAAAATCGGGACCGATATCTTTCTCAATGAGCTTAAACCTGAAGACGTGGATGTGGATATCTATTTCGGACCATTGAGCTTTAAGGATGAGTTCACGGAAAGAGAGACTATCCAGATGAAAGCTGTGGATTCTGACGGCAATGGCAACCATCATTTTGAGGGCGAGATACCATGTACCGAGACAGGCAAATACGGGTTTACTATCAGGGTCATGCCGAGTCGTCAAAAGATGGAAACCCCGTATACCACAGGTCTGGTGATCTGGGCACAGGACCAGGCCATTGTGAACCCGTAGCCCAGAGGAAAAGCCCCCTCCTCAACCCACAGAGGTCTCTAACGCATAAATCAGGCTTATAGTGCTCTCTGTTCGTTGATACAAATGACTAAGGGGAGCATCAAATCGTTTACATCGAAACAGGCTGTTACCCAAGCAGCCGTACATTGAAACACCTTTGGATTATTTGTTGCAAACAATATGATGCTCTCCTTAGTACAAGGCGGTCAATCATGCCCAAGGTTTTGACGACCTGCTGTTTTTGCGCCTGCGGGTGCAACTTATATCTTCAGGTCGAAGCTGGAAAGGTCATTGGGGTGACCCCCAGCAGAGAACATCCCATTACCCGGGGAAACCTGTGTCTCAAGGGATGGAACAGCTTTGAGTTTGTCCATCACAAGGACCGTCTCCGATATCCATTGATTCGAAGAAGGGGCCACCTTGTAGAGGCGGATTGGGAAAAAGCGCTGAACTTGGTTGCACAAAGGCTGGCCGAGGTCAAGGACAAATATGGCCCCCAATCATTGGGGGTACTCTCTTCTGCCAAGTGTACCAATGAGGAGAACTATCTTCTAATGAAATTTGCGCGGGCCGTGCTGAAGACCAACAATGTGGACCACTGTGCCCGGCTATGTCATTCTCCAAGTGTCATTGGGCTAAGCAATGCCTTTGGTTCCGGGGCGATGACAAACGCCATATCAGAGCTTGCCAGCGCCGAGGTCATCTTGGTGACCGGCTCCAATACGACCGAGCAGCATCCCCAGATAGCACGGTTTATCTTTGATGCCCTGGCAAGAGGGGCCAAGCTGATTGTGGTGGACCCGCGACGTATTCCGTTGAGCAGATTCGCCCATATCTATCTGCAGCCACGCCTGGGGACTGACGTGATATGGCTAAACGGCATGACGAAAATCATCCTGGAGGAGGGGCTCCTTGACGATGCCTTTATCAAGATGCGCACTGAAAATTTCAGGGCATTCAGCGAGATGCTGAAAAACTTTGACCTCGAGCAGGTGGAAGCCATCAGCGGGATCCCCCTGGAAGATCTCCGGATGGCAGCACGGGTGTATGCCGGTGTCAAGCGGGCCATGATCATTTATTCTATGGGGATTACGCAACACATCTCTGGAACGGATAATGTGCAATCCATTGCCAACCTGGCCATGTTGACCGGGCATGTGGAACAAAAGTATACCGGGGTCGGACCGCTCCGCGGCCAGAACAATGTCCAAGGGGCCTGTGACATGGGGGCACTTCCCGGAATGTTGTCAGGCTATCAAAATGTTGCAGACGAGGGCATCAGAAAAAAGTTTGAACGCGTATGGAAGACTGATCTGCCAACAGCCCCCGGTCTGACTGAGATTGATATGTTTCATGGAACAGGGAATAAAAAAATTCGGGCGATGTTTGTTATGGGAGAAAATCCGGCACTCAGCCACCCTGATCTTAAAGCAACACGTGCCGCCTTACAAGTATTGGAATTTATGGCAGTATCAGATATCTTCCTGACAGAGACTGCAGCGTTGGCAGACGTGGTACTGCCTGCGGCTTCGTTTGCTGAAAAGAACGGAACCGTCACCAGTACTGAACGCCGTATTCAAAGAGTTCGAAAGGCAGTGTCTCCTATTGGTGCAAGCAGGCCAGACTGGCAGATCATATGCGAACTGGCCTCTCGGATGAATTACCCCATGGCTTACGAATCCCCGGCAGAGATTATGGAAGAGATCGCCATGCTGACCCCCATTTACGGCGGCGTATATTACGATCGGCTGGAACAGGGGTGGGGGTTGTTTTGGCCGTGCCCGAACCGAGACCATCCGGGAACGCCCTTTTTGCACAAGGGTTCATTTGTACGCGGGAAGGGACGCTTTGAATGTACTCTATATCGTCCTCCTGCAGAAATGCCGGATGAGGCGTATCCGTTTTATCTAACCACAGGACGGATCTCCGAACATTGGCATACGGGAAGTATGAGCAGGCGGATTACGGCCCTTTCCAGAGAACGGCCAGAGGCATTTGTTGAGATCAATCCACAGGATGCAAAGCGCTTGGGGGTGGCAAACAGGAAACCGGTTCGGGTCGTTTCAAGGCGCGGAGAAATTACAGTCAAGGCACGCCTTACAGACGATGTTCCAGAAAAAACGGTCTATATCCCTTTTCACTTCACAGAGGCTCCGGCCAATATCCTCACCCATGGTCACTGCGATCCAGAGGCCAAGATCCCGGAATTTAAGGTATGCGCGGTACGGTTGGAAAAGGTGCAGTGATGCCAAACGAGCTCATTCTAAACAAGGAACACCTTACAGGCTTTTTGCGCAAGATCGCAAAAGAACGTGAACTGATCGCGCCGATAAAAAATTCATATGGGGATACGCTCTTTGAAGTCATCTCCTCTGTGGATGATGTCTCTCTTGACCTGGAAAGCAGACCGGCCATGCCTCCCAAGGATTTCTTTTTACCTCCCACCGAGACACTGTTTAACTACCAGCGTGAAGGGAAACAATATCGGTTTGAGGAAGTTCTTCCTGATGTGTCAAGGGTCTTATTTGGTCTGCGTTCCTGCGATTTGTGGGCCATTCTGTTCCTTGACGTGGTATTCCAGGAAAACTTTAAAGACCGATACTATTTAAACAGACGAAGTAACACCATATTGATCAATATTGGGTGCCATGAACCGATGCTGAACTGCTTTTGCAAAAGCGCAAAAAGCGGACCTTTTCTGACGCAAGGATACGATCTGCAGCTCACAGACCTGGGGGACCGATTTTTTGTCGAAGTCGGACGGCCCAGGGGCAGAGAGTTGGTTGACAAATGGGACTATTTTTTCACCTCGGCAACCCAAAAAGATCGGGACGAACAGTATGAGATCGTCCTGGAAGCGGAGAGCAAATTTGGGCAGACCGTTGATCTTGATATGGCAACCTCCCGACTCATCAATCATGAGGTGGACGACGCCCTGTGGGAGGAACTCGGGAACCGTTGCCAGGGGTGCGGGGGGTGTGCCTATGTATGCCCCACGTGTTACTGCTTTAATATTGTAGACCGGCCCGTGTCAGAAACTCAAGGGGAAAGGGTCAGAATGCACGATGCGTGTACCTTGGCCGGATTTACCCGACTTGCGGGCGGTTACAATCCACGCCAGGAAAGAAGCCGTCGGATTCGAAGGCGCTTTTATCACAAACTCCCTTTTGCCATAGAGAAATACCATCGTCCCAGCTGCGTGGGATGCGGTCGGTGTATGGAAATATGCTTTGGCCGTGTTGATATGATTCACTTTATCAAAATGGTTTGTGAGCGAGGTAAAAAAGCATCTCAAGAAGCCTCTTTGAGGTTAGGAGAAATTCTTGTCCAGGCTGGACTTATAAGCCGTGAAGAACTCAAGGTCGCCCTTGAGAAACAGGCTGACACCGGTAAGCCACTTGGCATACAGCTCATAGAAGACGGATTGACCACAACGAAAGAGATTGCCCTCGCCCTTGGTTGTCAACTGAGGATCCCGGAGACAGCGGGAACCGAGGGATAGCGGTTTCGCTATTACAGAGGAGGTCTATTTGGAAGATAGGGCTCAGACATTAGTACGGAAGATGGTGCCCAATATTTATCAACCCTATCCTGTCTCCGTTCATGGGGTGAAGGAAGAAACCGGGGATATCAAGACCTTTACGCTTGGTTTCAAAGACCAAGAAATACAAAATCGCTTTACTTTTCGACCAGGCCAATTTGTTTTGGTCTCTGTATTCAATTGTGGCGAGGCGCCTATCTCCATATGTTCATCCCCCACGTTTTCCAAAGGCTTGCAGTTGAGTATAAAAAAAATGGGCCTTTTGACTGGAGAGATACATCGCTACACCGAGGGGGACGAAGTTGGTTTACGGGGGCCGTATGGCAATGGCTTTCCTCTGGAACAGCTTTGCGGCCACGACCTTTTGTTCGTTGGAGGCGGGATCGGACTAGCCCCCTTGCGCTCTCTCATCCAATATGTCCTTTCCAAGCGATCGCAGTTCGGAGGGGTCACCATCCTTTACGGGGCAAGAACCCCTCAGGATATTGTCTTTAAGGACGATTTGGCTGCCTGGGACAAAGAAGAAGATGTTCAGGTAACAACCACCGTGTACCGGGACAATCCAACATGGAAAGGAGAGGTTGGTCCGGTGACACGTTTGCTGGAAAAGGCTACAATATCTCCTTCAAACACAAAGGCGATCATATGCGGCCATCCGGCTATCATTTCTTATGTGGTTTTCGATCTGCTAAAGATGGGATTTGCTGAAGAGGATATTATCACCACCCTTGAGAGAAATATGAAATGTGGCGTTGGCAAATGCGGCCATTGCAGCATAGGAAGCAAATTCACTTGTATGCACGGTCCAGTTTTCACCTATCGAGAGATTAAGACATTCCCTACCGGGTTCTGAGGTTGATAGCCCCTTGTTTCGGTCGTGTCCGTTGATACTTGTTCTGCCAGGATGGTTTCATTGCCGAAATCCTAAACGTCGTTCATTCAGATAGATACCAACAGAGATACAGGCGGCCTCATATCGTTCCTTCCCGTTTAAAACATATAGATAGAATTAACTATTTACGGGCTGCTGCTCAAATCGCGACAATACAAATGTTTAATGGTCTTTTACTCTTTGAAGGCTGAATGTATAGCTATCTGGGCAATAGCCTGGTTACAACTGACAACAGCCAACCAACATCGAGGATTGACATGGAGTGCACACGTGCTTTAGACATAACGCATGATCCTGTCGTTCCATCCGCGTGTCAAAGGAGATGTGAATCTCCGGCTGACCTTAAAAGGGTCCTTTTCGGACAAAGAGATCAGGCTGATTGGCTCAGCCCGCGCCATTGTGGTCACACAAAGCATTAAGGCCCACCAATACGCATTCTGTCGAACCCATTGTGCCAATCTTTTCCCTGATTATACCTACCGATTTGGTTTTGAAGGAAAATACGGCAATATTCAGCTCTTGCGGACATTCAATGCCCCCCATCCTAAAACCACCTGCTACGAATCAGTAGAAGACTTTAAGATTCGCCATTTCAAGAATCATGAGCCACTCATGTCGTTCCCCTTTGTGTTAAAAGGAGACCGGGGTGGCGGCGGCTGGGCGGTTTTCCTTATAAGAAACGAGCATGACCTCATAAGGCGGCTTAAGATCCTGGCCGATGAGTCCCTGCATGCGACCAAGCGTTTCATCGCCCAGACTTTTGTCCCTCACCGCGGAAGGGACCTGCGGGTGGTGGTTATTGGCAGGATCACGAAGGCCTACTGGCGGTGTCAGCACAAGCCGGGGGAGTTTCGAAATAATGTGGGCAGGGGTGCAGTGATCAATTATGACCTGGATCCTGAACTAAAAAACAAGGGAATAAAGTGTGTGCAGGATTTGTGCTCAAAGACAGGCATCAATTTGGCCGCCTTTGATGTGTTGTTTGACCGGAATCAACCGGAGCCAGAACCACTTCTTTCAGAGATCAATTTTCTGTTTGGTCGTAAGGGCCTGGGGGGTTCTCCGCGTTTCTATGAACTCCTGAACCACGCCGTTCAACAATGGACAAGGGAACTGCGATAACAGTAATCGTTGTCCATTCAGTGCCTACCCGTGCGCTTGATGAGATCCTCGATTCCTCATATAATCGTCCAGGGCCGCCTGTAAGGTCTCAGCAGCCAGGCTAGCACAATCCATATGGTCTCTGGGAAGACCACCCATGGATGCCTGGATAAGATCAGCGTCAATGGCCAGGATCTCATCCGGGGTTTTCCCCTTGGCAAGATCTGCGGCAGCACAAACACAGTTTAGACTATAAACGCATCCATTGGTCTGGTAAGAGGTCTCTGCGACGCGATTTCCGGCAAATGTCAGGCGGATCTCCATGGTGTCTCCACACCTTCCTGTCACACACGCTTTCCCGTCGGCCTTTTCTAAATGGGGATTCAGCCAGTAATAAACAAGAAACCATGCCACCACGATGACAACAAGGACCCCGCCTGCAATAAGCATATTTGAGCACATTAAGCCGAAGGCCACCCGTTCGACATAACTCTTGCCCCGGTGGAACTCAAGATCAGACATTCAGTCCCTGGCACATTTTCTATAAATTTCTTGCCCGCTAAGGGCCCTAAAACAAAACCTGTTGTGGAAAGGGCATCGGCATCCATCGTATTACCAGCCAGGACGGTCACACTGGTGCTTTCAAGCGGCGAACGGCCTGTTTCCGGGTTTACAATATGATGGTATAGCTTTTCCTGATCAAAATAGACCTCGTAGTTACCGGAAGTGGCAATGGCGCCATTCACCATGGTGATGGTGTCAACATAGGGGCCTTCCTTATCGGGATTTTGAATCGCCACCTTCCACGGGATCCTGCTATCCTTACCGCCAATGGCTCGAATATCCCCGCCAGCATTAATCAACGCATGTTTCATTCCATGTCGTTCGATCACCTTGGCTCCACAATCAATGATGTACCCCTTGGCGATTCCATCTAAGGTAACACCCATTCCGTCTTTGGCAAACCGAATGGTATGCCCATCGAACCGGATCTGACTGGCATCTACCAGGTCAAGGACCTTGGCTAATTCGGCCTCGGACGGAGGGGCCTGATGAGTCGCAAAGTGCGCCTTATAGAAATCAACCAGCGGCTTTACGGTGATGTCAAAGGCACCGTTGCTGGCCTTATGAAAATAGAGCGAACGGGCAATGACCTCTGACACTTCCAGGGGAAGGTCGGAGATATAGCCGTCCCGGTTGAGCATTCCAATGGCCGAAGCTGACTGGTAACGATTCACCAACCGGGCAACCCGATCCATCTCTTCAAAGGCCATCCCGATCACCTCTTCGGCCTCGGCCTTTGAGGGGTGCATCACGGTAATCGCTGCAAAGGTCCCCATGGAAAGCCGCGCCCTGGTTACTTTATACAGTTTTCTGTTGAAGGCCACACTCTCTGAAACCGGCATCAAGCCACCAAAGGCAAATCCCATACCAAGAATGCCTGAGTATTTCAGAAAGGTTCTTCGGTCCATGGTTCGATGGTTTTCTTCTTGAGCATACATAGATTATCCCCCACTTCGTAACTGTTCAGGAGGTAAGGAATACTGCTGACAAGGATAACAGCATACCTCTTACGAAAGGCATTGGATGCCGGCGGGTCTGCTGCAGGCGGATTCCTTACCCCAGATACTGAACGATTACCCCACTTTTAAGAAGCTACGGCTTCTTTTGCCTTTTCCATCCTTTCCTCAAGGTGGAATGGTTGCACGACATGGATTATATCGCAGGCCTCTATACAGATTTCCTTGCAAGCAGGTCCGTATTCCATGCATTTGTTCTGGTCGATGGTTACCACACCATCCACCTCAGAGATCGCATTGGCCGGGCATTCCCTGATGCAGGCCCCACAATGAATACACCCGTTCTCGCAGATGGTTCGCGTGACTTTACGGCTATCCTTGGTGCTGCACCGGATCAGTACCCGGGCGTTCCTGGGGACCAAGCTGATAATCCCTTTAGGGCAGGTCTTGACACATATGCCGCAGCCTACACAGAGATCTTTCGTGATAACCGGGAAATTGTCCACCATGGTGATCGCGTCAAAGGGACAAGCTTTGGCACATTCCCCAAATCCAACGCAGCCGTACTGGCACTCCATGGGACCGGCAAAGGCCAGATCCGCTCCAGAGCACGCCCCATAGCCGATATAGTTATATTTTTTGTGTACGTGTCCCTGGACCCTGGAGCAGTGGACAGCGGCTACGAGGTCCTCGACGGCGCCTGGTTTCTTTCCCGTAATTTCAGCCACGGCATCAGCCACTTCCTTTTTGCCAGGAAAACAGAGATTTGGTGGAACATCTGGTTCGGTCACCACAGCTTCGGCGTATGCTTCACACCCGGGGAAGCCGCACCCGCCTCATTGCGCCCCGGCCAGGGTCTCCTTCACCTCTTCAATCTTGGGATTAATTTCCACCGCAAATTTATGGGCGGCCAGGGCAAGCCCAATACCAAAGAACAGGCCGATAACGCCGAGGACGGTCAAGCCACCAAGGGCTAATTTGACTAATGCTGGATCCATATACGTTCCCTTCCTTGTTTAATCAGAAAATCGACATGCCTGAAAAGCCCAGAAAGGCCAGGGCGAAAAGCCCTGCCACGACAAAAGCAATGGGCAGCCCTCTGAACGTGGGCGGCACATTAGCCAGTTCCAGCTTTTCCCGTACAGAGGACATCAAAAACAGTGCGATCAAAAATCCTGTCCCGGCTCCGAGGGAAAGCATTAAGCTCTCCCATGCATTGTATTCGTTGTCTGCCAGTATCAGGGGAACCGCTATGATGATGCAGTTTGCAATGACAAGGACAAGGTACACTCCAAACGCCTTAAATAAGGCAGGGTTGACCTTCCTTAAGATGGTATCCACCGCCTGGACTGAAAGGGAAACCAGTCCGATAAAGACAACCACCTGTAAGAAGTCGAGGTGGTAGGGTTTCAGGACAAACTGGTAGAGAAACCACGACATCATGGAGGCAAAGACAATAACAATCGTAAAGGTTATGCCCATTCCGACAGCCGTTGTCTTCTTCTGAGAAGTGCCGAAAAACACGCAAAGGCCTAGATACTTGGTAAAGACAAAGTTATTAATGATCATTGCCCCGATTAGAATAGAAAAGAGATACCCAAAATAGAGCTTCTTCACCGTTAGGATCGCTGTCCCCTGGGACCTTCCTGCAGACATCATTTCTGTGACGGTTAAGATATGGGCTTGGTCCTGGTTCAGAGCATCTTCAAAGGTCAGGGTTACCGTTCTCTTATCAGGGCTCAGGGCGATGTCGGTAATTTTCAACAGGATGTCCGGGTCTTGTTTTTCGTAAACCGAATAGTTGGCCACATCTTTTGCCCAGGTCTCATCTACAGGCCCTGCAAAGGTCATCACAACCTTGTTTTTGTCCTTGAACGCGACCTTTTTGACAAAACGATGTTCTGTTGCACATCCGGTTAAAAGGAGTACCCATATAAAGAACGTACACACCAGTATATGATGCCGTCTATCCATTCTCATAACCCTTTTTTCCTTCGGTTATAAACGACTTCTATATAGTTGAACATCGCCATCATGAGGCCAACCAAAAAGAACCCTGCGGCCGGGAGGGCAAAGAAAAGGAGCGGTCGGAAACCGAGGATATCATACCCTAAGAGCGTGCCCATCCCCAAAAGCTCCCGGACAAAACCGAGGGTCATCATCGCAAACATAAACCCGAGTCCCATGCCAAGACCGTCCCAGAAGGAGGCGGTGACCGTATTCTTGCAGGCAAACATCTCCAAACGCATGGTAATAATCGCAAAGGCTACGATTAACTTTACAAAGATACCCATGGCCTTATATGCCACCGGGACATAGGCGGCCAAAACCAGGTCGATCACCGTGACCCATGTGGCGATGGTCAGCGTATAAGTGGGGATCCGGATACGGGGGTGAATGTAATCCTTAATGAGTGCGATGGTACAACTCGAAAAAACCTGTACGAAAAGGACGGCGATCCCAAGGAGGAGGCCGTTCATAACGCTTGTGCTGATCCCCACAGCCGGGCACATCGAAAGGGCCAAACGGAAGATCGGGTTCTCATTTAGGATGCCGTTAACAAACAGTTCTTTGTTCGTCTTAGTTGTAGGTGCCAATCTCTTTCTCCCTGCACGAAGTCTACGTTGTGAAGCCTCCCTGTGTTTCTGCACAGGGGCCCTGCCTTACGGCAGTGCTTTGGCGTCCGGGGAGCAAGCCGGTCAAAACTGATAGGCCTTTCGGTTCGCAGAGGCGTGAGTCACCCCGGACAGTGAAACCTTTATACTAAAAGGTTACTGCAATATGTTGACTTGCGATCACCTTGTTCAGCTTACCCATGCGGTATGCAAACTTTTTTATGATATTTTTAACACCATTTGTCACCGACCTACTGGAGATGGTCGCCCCGGTTAGGGCATAGATATCATGGTCTTGATATTTGCTCCGTATGCTTTCAATCTCTTGTTCGGAAAACATGCCTTTTTTCCATTTCTTTGTCTCCAGGTATCTTTTATACTTATCCGGGAGGGGTTCCTTGATAACTTTGAGCCTCTTCACCTTCTCAAAGGACTTTCCTTTAAACTGATTCTTAAAATATTCCTGTTCGATCTCAGCACCCAGCCCTGGGTCTTCCTCGTGTTCCATGATCTCCAGGCCAAGGATTTTGAAGTTTGGATCCAAGGCCAACATGACCGAGATGAATGTCTTGAAACCAGGAAATTCACCAGGAAGCAGGTAGGCCAATTGCTTATCCCCCAGCCTGGCAATGATCGTGGTATCAGCGTAGGTAAAGGTCTTTGGATGCCTTAGCACTGTTTTCAAGGCCGTCTCACGTTCTCCTTCTTCAATAGCTGCTTCGGGTGAGATGGGCACCTCAAGCTTCTCTACGAATTTCCCTGCCAGGTTAATCACCACCAACTCGTAACCCTCTGTAGCCCCCTTTTTTACGGGGACCATGTATCCGATGTACTTCGCCTCTCCATCTTCAATAATATAGCGGTATACGCTATGAAACCTAAGGTCTGAAGGAGCGGGATTGGCCTTGGTGTATCCCAGCAAAGCAAGCATGGTCTCCTGCACATTTAGATGTTCGTTGTGCTTCTTAGCTTTGGCAGTTATGGTAAAGACCAGCCCCATGATTGAACCAGCAATCAGACAAGAAATGGTCAGGCCTATGGTAATTCGTAGGATCTGCTTCATTTTTGAGCACCTTCTTGTGGTTGCGGGGCAAAACGTCTGGGTTTAAACCATTGGTCTATGGCAGGCGTCAGGGTGTTCATCAGCAAGATGGCATAACAAACCCCTTCCGGATAGCCTCCCTTCAACCGGATCAGAACGGTCAGGGCGCCGATCCCGGCTCCAAAGAATAATTGGCCTGCCTTCTGGTTGGGAGATGTGACGTAATCGGTGGCCATGAAAAAGGCTCCCAGTATCACGCCTCCTGACAGCACAGCCAACAAGGGGTTGCCTGTAAAGAGTTTTTCACCGCCGAAAACCCAGGTAAAAAAACCAACAGACACAATGACTGATACCGGGATATGCCAGGTGATGTATTTCTTATAAATCAGAAAAAGTCCGCCAATAATAAGCAAAAAGGCGGAAGTCTCACCAATACAGCCGGGTCTCCAACCAATAAAGAAATTGCCGTAGATAGAAGCCAATGACCCAAATTTTTCAATCACCGCCCCAATGCCGTAATGCTTTAGGACATAAAGCGGCGTGGCGGTCGTGATGGCATCAACCCCGGTTCCCATGTATTTGAAAATCGAGGCGTCCCGAATGGGTAGGAGCCAGGCCGACGTCATGGCCACCGGATATGTGGCAACCAGAAAGGCCCGACCAATAAGGGCAGGATTGAATATGTTAAATCCAATGCCACCCATGAGAACCTTTGTCACAAAGATGGCCATGACCGCACCCAGGATAGGCATCCAGTAGGGCACGCCAGGCGGGATGATGTAGGCCAGCAGGACCCCTGTAATCACTGCGCTGCCATCTTTGACTGTAACAGGACGATGCAAAAGCTTCTGAGATATCGCCTCGGTTGCAACGCAGCTTGCCACACTGATGACAGTGATGATTAGCGTTTGGAAACCAAAGATGAAAACAGACAAAATAAGCGGCGGCATCAAGCAGGCCACAACCGTCCACATGATCTTGTTAATGGTTTCCGCGCTTTTGACATGCGGCGAAACCGACACAAACAAGCGAGCTGGCTTCTCTACTTCTGTTATAGCGGTTGTTTCAGTTTGTGTTTCCACCATCCTGGTCCTCTTGTTATTTCATAGCTCTTCAGGGAGTAAGGAATACCGCTGAACGTAGGCATCCAGTCCCATTTCCAGCAAGGATAACAGCCCAGCGACTAAAGACATTGGATGCTGAGGAGAAGTGGTTGTCCTTACCCCAGATGCTAAACGATTACGTTATTTCTTTTTGGATTCCCTGATCTTCATCTTGGCCAGCCTTATAAATTGCACCAAAGGCCTCTTTGCGGGGCACACAAAGGCGCACGAGCCACACTCAAAACAATCATCAATGCCAAATTGTTCTGTCTCGGCACCACGTCCTGCCTCCACATAGATGCCAATATTGTTTGGCTCAAGCCCCATGGGACAGGCCTCAAGGCAAAATCCGCATCGAATACAAGGATAATAAGACTCGGTGTCGACCTCATCTTTTGTGAGGAAAAGCACCCCCGAGGTGGTCTTGGTTATGGGGATATCGAAGGTGGAGACCGAAAATCCCATCATTGGGCCGCCGATGACTACCTTGACAAGGTCTGGCGTGGTTCCCCCTAAATAGTCCACGATATCGGCAAGGCTTGTTCCCACCTTCACCATGAGATTTGCTGGCCGCTTGATCCCCTTGCCAGCAATGGTGACCACTCTTTCGTAAAATGGTTTACCAAAAGCGACCGCATCGTAAATCGCCTTTGTGGTGTATACGTTTTGAACAATGATACCAATTGCTGAGGAGCGCGCACCTGCAGGCCGCACCCGGCCGGTTAGACTCTGCATGATCTGGTCTGCAGACCCCTGAGGATATTTGACTTTAAGGGGCTTTACAGCAATTTTGTAACCATTTTTCGACGTGTCTTGAGCAATGGCCCGATTTAAAGCCTCTATGGCATCGGGCTTGTTGTTCTCAATGCCAATGGCGCAATAGTCGATGCCAAGAATCTTCAAAATGATCTTGGCCCCTTCGATAATATCATGGGGATGTTCGACCATGATGCGGTGATCACTGGTCAGATATGGCTCACACTCCGCTCCATTCAATATCAGGGTATCGACCTTGACATCTGGCCCAAGGGTAAGTTTAGCATGAGCAGGGAACCCGGCACCGCCCAACCCAACGATTCCAGCATCTTTGATCCTGGCAATAAGCTCTTCTCTGGAAAACTTCTTCCAGTCTACCGAAGAATACGACCTTGGCTCCGCCTCTGGATCCGCAGAAATTACCAGGGCAGGCGCCTTTCCCACCATGGGATGCTGGACATTCTCAACACCCTCCAGCGTACCGCTCAAACTGGCATGGAGGTTTGCACCCAGGCCCTTCTCAACGGATCCGACTAGATCCCCCTCGAAGACCTTGTCCTTTTTCTTGACCAAAAGCTGGTAGAGATCCCCTGCATGTCGCTTCAAAAAAAGACGCTCCTCTGAAGGCGTCGTCATGACCCTTTTCTTGACCGAAACTCGGCAGGGCGCTCCTGCGTGTTGCTTCAAAAATAGGCGCACTTGCGAGGGAGGCGGCATGACCTCCACAGGAAGCTTTTCGGTCAGTTCCTTGGATTCTTTGGGGTGGATGCCCCCTTTTGGGAATGTCGCCAATGTCTCAGCAGCCATAAACTCTCCCTTGTAAAGATGGGGTCATAGCACACGTATAGGCACTCTACCCTGCAAAGCCCTTTGATAGCACAGCCTGACCGTATGCCTCCCTTGTCTCCTGGGAAAGCTCGCCCGGTTTGCCAAAACGCAAGGCGTTGGTGGTGCAGGCCGCTACACAGGCCGGTTCCAGTCCCTCATCGATCCTATCCATACAAAGATCGCATTTGATGGCTTTGCCTGTTTGGGGATTCCACTGGGGAATATTCCAGGGACAGGCCGTGATGCACGCTTTGCAGCCCGCACATAGATCGGCCACGATGTACACGATGCCGTCTTTGGCTCTCCTTCGGATGGCCTCGGTCGGGCAGGCACCTATGCACCAGGCGTCCTCACAGTGAAAGCAAGGAAGAAACAGGGCCGACATCCTTGGTACGCCATTTACCAGTTTCGGCCCGAGTATGACGATCTTTCCCAGGCTTGCGCCCTGGGGGACATTGTTCTTGGCCTTGCAGTGTACCTCACAGGCGTGACAGGCAATGCATCGCTGTGGATCCGTAGAAATACAATAAGCTCCCATATCCTTACCTCCTCAGAATATGTTTTTCATGTGAATCGGGCTTTCTTCCTGAGCGTCCTTTGTGTACGCATGGAGCACTAAACCATCACGCCTTTTTCACGCTCACCAGGGTGTGATCAAGGGCCGGACTTCCGCCTATGGTATCCATGATGTGTTCCTGAAGCAATGTATCGGCCACACCCCGCTTGTAGCTCCTGGTGCATCCGGCCTCCTGGTGACCAAAACCATGGAGTATAAAGACCGCTTCAGGATGAATCAGATCGGTGACAAAGGCCCTTAATGTTCCTTTACCCACCTTTGAACTTACCTCTACCATCTCGTTGTTCTTAATCCCCAAAGCTTCGGCTTTCTTGTTGTTGATCCAGAGCACGTTTTCGGATACGAGTTCGTTCAAGTAAGGGTTGTTCTGGGTAGCGACATGGGTGTGGGCCGCACAGCGGCCAACCATAAGCCGGAAAGTACTCTCAGGGGTTTCCAGCTTTTCATAGGGAGGAAAAGAGGGAAAGCCGTGTTCCTCCATCAAGCTTGAAACAAACTCAATCTTGCCCGAAGGGGGCTTGAACTTGAGGCCGTCTTTTCGGTCCCACCATATGGGTTTGTCGCTCAGCTCAACAAATCCCTTTGCTTCAAAATCCTCTGGTTTGAGTCCCAGATCAGCCAGTTGATAATTCCAAATATCCTCGATGGATTCATAGGGGAAATATTCACCCGCTCCCAGCCTTTCAGCCAGGGCCTTTACAATCCACCACCCCGGCTTCGTGTCATACCGAGGCGTCACGCACTGCACCCGCCGGTAGGGAGCCGGTTTCAGGCCCGGGAACATCTTGATAGGATCTGACCGTTCCAAGAATGTGGACTCTGGCAAAACCACATCGCTCATCCAGGTGATTCCGCCCCAGTTGATATCAATACTGACAATGAGGTCCAGTTTTTCAAGGGCCTTGAGGTTTTGGTTAAGGTCGGGGATCGAGTACAAGGGGTCAAAACGGAAGGCGAAAAGGACCTTGATGGGATAGGGGTCCTCATTTAGTACAGCCAAGGGGAACATGCCCCCAACGCCGTGAGCTGGATCCGCAATAGGGTACTTATCCTGCCCGCAACCGTCGAACCTACGGGTATCCTCCATCTTGGGAAACTTCTGGCTTGAATAGTTGCGCAATCCAGCCTTATGACCGGCATCCTTGGGGCCCTTCTTGAAGAAGATGCCGCCCTTTGCCTCAATACTCCCCATAAGGGCGTTTAAGATCAAGAGCGAACGCCTAAAATAGATCTCATTAGGGTGATTCGCGCCCCTGTAACCATAGTGAAAGATAACAGACGGTTTGGCCTCGCCTAGTTCCTGCGCCAGTGCAACAATTTCATTGGCCGGGATACCGGTTTCCTCTTCTGCCCACTCCGGGGTGTAACGATCGACAAAGGTACGGAGCTTCTCGAAACCATCGACCCACCGATCCACATATTCCGCGTCAAAGAGGCGCTCCTTGATAATGACGTTCATCAGGGCATAATTGAGGGCAAGGTCGGTTCCTGGCCGAATCATCAGGTAACGGGTGGACTTTGCGGCTGTGATCGTAACCCGTGGATCCACATAGGTCAGCTTGGCCCCCTTTCCCATGGCGTCGAGCAGGTTATTAACCGCCTTTACTTCTATGGCCTCAAAGATATTGCGGCCATAGAGCACAATGTGTTTGGTGTTTCCATAGTCAACACTGATCTGGGCGTCGGTGTACCCGAAAAGGGATCTGCACGCCGTGTTGACCGACCCCTTACATAAAGCGTCATGGGTAAAATAATTGGGGGTTCCTATAGCCTTTGTAAAGGTCTTGCTCAGGTCTGTAATGAAATTGGTCCTTTCACACCAGACAGCGGATTTGCTTCCGTATTTTGAAAAAATTTCCTTGCATTTCTCGGCCGTGTAATCAAGGGCCTCATCCCAGCTCACCCTCTTCCACTGGCCCGAACCGCGTGGACCGGTTCTGATCATCGGAGCCTGTAGCCTTTCTGTGTCGTTAAGCAGCCCGGTGGCCGCTGCGCCCTTGGGGCATACCCCCCCCTTCATGGCCCCTACATAGGGATTGCCCTCTATGCTTACAATTTCATCGTCTTCCACAACGACCTTTATGGGGCATCGAATCGAACACATAAAGCAAAGCGTATACACGACCTTTTTCATGGCACATTCCTCCTCTGAGATCTGTTTAGGCTTATCTATTTCATTAACCCAATCAATTCGTGACTTGATCGGGGAAGTTTCCTTATGCGGGATAAGGGATCTGTTTTTCTCAATCCCTTATCCCACAAGGGATGGAAGGAAGAGTTTAGGGGGAAAAATCAGTAATCTACCCGGCAGAAAGTGGTGAGCAAGAAGGGTGCCAGATACCTACAGCAGGATTTATTTGTCATGAATGATAAAAATTACACATAGTTAGGTGCAAAATCTTGATCGCGTTTCTGGGTAGACACCCCTAACAGGGGCGTGTGAATGCCATGTTTTGGTGTCACCTGCAAGGAAAATAAGGGATATTTATTTAATGATATCATTTAGATGTGCAACATTAAGCTGCTGGAATTGCAGTGCAATAAGAAACTTGCACCCCGGGGGTAATCTCCTTGACTTTTGGCGACACTTTATTGATAATAAGATTAAATATGGCCTGAAGGAGATACATAATATATGCAAATTATTAAAAATAAGGTCTTCGTAGCGGTTGTTGCGTTAAGCTGTTTGTTTGCGGCATGCTCCAAAGAAGAGCCAGCCCAAAAAATTGACCTGAGCAAACGAGAAGCAGTTGGCATCAGAGAGGAAGAAGACGTCATTACCTATGCCTACCTGCCGCAATATTCCCATACCGTTTCCTATCAGAGGCACTACCTGTTAGTAGAGTATCTCAAGAAGGAAACCGGCCTTAACATCAAGCAGGTATTTCCAGATACTTTTGATGAGCACATGAGGATGGTAGGACAGGAAAAGATCGACATTTCATTTTCTAATCCCTTTATTTACGTTAAGATTGCCCATCGTTACGGGGCGCGCGCGTTTGCGCGCACAGTAGAAGTGTATGGTAAGGAGAACTTTAGAGGACAAATCATATGCCGCGCTGACAACAAGAAGATCAGGACGCTTGAAGACTGTAAAGGGAAGCGATGGGTTGCCGTCGATCCTTCATCTGCCGGAGGTTATCTTTATGCCTTGGGGCATTTTATTGACCACGGCATTAGCAAAGAAGACTTTGCAGAGATTGCCTTTGCTCCCGGGCCGGGTGGCAAGCAGGAGAAGGTCGTCCTTGCCGTCTACGCGGGCAAATATGACATAGGCTCTATTCGGGAAGGGACGCTAAATGTGGTAGCTGACAAGATCGACATAAATCAGATCAGGGTCATTGCCCACACCAAGTGGTATCCGGGGTGGGTATATGCCTCCCGTCGAGGCCTTGAGCAAGAGATTGTCGACAAAATTAGAGAGGCATTGGTGAGTCTTGATTATGATAATCCCGAGCATAAAAAAATACTCGATATGGCTGATATCATAGGTGTTGTCCCCTCGGAAGATTTAGAGTTCGACTCCATCAGAGACTTGGCAGCCAAGGTCGGAATTGATTTGGATGAATAAGGGTAAGCCTTGAGACGATTTCAGATAAAATTTGGCTTTCGAGGCAAGGTCTATGTCGGTACTATCTCTATAGTTCTACTATCCGGGTTTTTGATCGCCTTGTCTGTGAGCACAATCGTGTCAGATGTATTATCAAAAGAGTTCAAAAACAGAGGGATATCCATTGCTATAAACCTTGCTGCACGAAGTGAGGAGCCAATCTTGGCCATGGATTTCCTTCGCATGAAAGACTTGATTGATGAAGGGGTTAGATCAAGCGATGATATTTCATACGCATTTACCCTTGATCAAAACGGGGAAGTCCTCAGTCATACCTTTGAGGGAGGGTTTCCTGTTGAACTGAAGACAGCAAACAGGGTTTCTGAAGGTCAAGACTACAATATCAAGCTTTTGGACACAGGAAAAGATCTAATTTATGATTTTGCCGCGCCTGTGTTTGTAGGGAATCATAGGCTTGGAACCGTACGGATAGGTCTTTCAAGGACAAAAGTTAAAGAGACCATCAATGATCTCTTATCGACGATTCTCGTATTAATGGGATTATCGATACTGATAGCAGGTCTTGCCGGGGCAGGCTTTGCAGATCAGGTCACAAGACGGATCAAGAAATTGCATTGGGCATCAGAAGAGGCATTAAGGGGTAATTTAGATGTCCAAGCAGCCCCCCTGTTGAAAAAAAACTGTTGGGAAATCATGAACTGCAACAATGAGGCATGTCCGGCCTATGGTGAAAGGCACAGGCGTTGCTGGTATGTTGCTGGCACGATGTGTCCAGAGTGTGTTGATGGTGAATATGTAAAAAAGATTGAAAACTGTAGGAGCTGTCGAGTTTATAGGAGGAACTCAGGGGATGAAATCCAGCATTTGGCCGAATCCTTTGATGCCATGACACAGTCCCTCAAAGATCACATAACCCGAGTGGAAGAATCAAAAGAAGCCATAGAAAAATCGGGGAGGAAATATCGACGTATCTTTGAAGGTTCTATGGACTTTATTTTTGTAGCTGATAACAAAGGCAATTTTTTGGACATCAATCAAGCTGGCTTGGCCCTGTTGGGCTATGATTCCAAGGAGGCATTCCTTGGAACGGTCAATTTAGGTGATATCCTTGTCGAACCTGAGCGTATCGAGTCCTTGTTTGAAGAAATTGCCTCCAAAGGGTTCATCAAAGACATGGAATGCACCCTGAGGGCCAGGGATGGTCGTGAGCTTCAGGTTCTGTTTAGCAGTACGGCCCATAGGGACGAAACAGGTCAGATTATCAGCTACGAAGGGATTATTAAGGATATAACGCAGCGAAGGAATATAAAGCGGCAATTGTTACAGGCGGATAAGCTGGCATCTATCGGACAGCTTTCAGCTGGTGTGGCTCACGAAATCAATAACCCGCTGGGCTTGATTCTGGGTTATACCCAGCTTTTAATTCGCGGAGAGCCCGAAGGATCCGAGAAATATGAGGATTTGAAAAGGATCGAAAAGCATGGACGCAACTGCAAAAGAATCGTGGAGGCCCTCATTAGCTTTGCCAGGAGAACGGAAACCAAGATGGTCATGATAGACATCAACCAGACGATTCAAGAGGTCATTGCTGTTGTCAGGCATCAATTTGAACTCGACAACGTGCGGATTGAGACCGTCTTTGATGAGGCCATACCACCTTTTGGAGGGGACAGCGATAAACTCAAGCAGGTTTTTATGAATCTTCTTATGAATGCCAATCAGGCTATTTCGGATTCAGGTCATATCACGATTTCCACCAAGTTTGTTCGGGGACAAGAGGAGGTCCGTATCATCGTTGAGGATACGGGCTCCGGGATTCCACCAGAGATTATCGACAAGATATTTGATCCCTTCTTTACCACGAAGCCAACGGGCCAGGGAACAGGCCTTGGTCTTTCGGTGAGCTACGGGATCGTTAAAGAGCACAATGGTGACATCTTGGTTCACAGTGAACCGGGCAGGGGGGCAATTTTTACGGTTGTTCTCCCTGTGTGTCGAGTTGAAGAAGATGGAGTCGCTCATTAGCATGAAAGCAAAGCTCTTAGTCGTAGATGACGAAGCAGATATGCTTAACCTGTTGAAGAGGTCCATTGGAGAGGATCTTGACTGCCATGTCGAGACCGCCTTAAGTGGTGAGGAGGCCTTTCGCCTCATTGAGCGGAAGCCTTTTGATCTGGCGCTTGTGGACATCCGCATGCCTGGTATGGACGGCATTGAGCTTCTTGAACGGATCAAACAGGTTGATCCATGGCTTACGGTGGTCATGATGACAGCATATGGGGTCATAGAGGTTGCAGTGGAGTCGATTAAAAAAGGGGCCTATGACTTTATTACCAAGCCCTTTGATCAAGATGACCTGATACGCGTTTTGCGAAAGGCTCTGGAGCGGAGCCGGTTGTTGCGCGAAAACTTAAACCTGCGAAAGCGTATCAAGGAAGAGGACACCTTTCAAAATTTTATTGGTGTTAGTCCAAGGATGCAAAAGGTGTACGACACCATACAGATGCTCAGTAAAACGGATGTTACCGTGCTGATTACCGGAGAGTCAGGGACCGGCAAGAACTTGGCCGCCAAGGCCATCCATGCCTTGAGTCATCGGAGCGCCAAACCTTATGTGCGAGTAAGTTGCCCCACACTCCCGGAAAATATATTGGAAAGCGAGCTTTTTGGCTACAAAAAAGGCGCCTTCACCCACGCCACTCAGGATAAGAAGGGCCTGTTTGAAGAAGCCCATGGCGGTACCATCTATTTGGATGAAATCGGCGACATCAGCCCCTCCATACAAACCAAACTCCTCCAGGTCCTTGAGGACAAGGAAATGAAACCACTCGGTCAGACCAAGACCATCTGTGTGGATGTAAGGGTGATTGCCTCTACCAATAGCGACTTAAGGTCCAAGATGGATACGCGCGAATTTCGGGAAGACCTTTTCTACCGATTGAACGTGGTTAATGTGGAAATGCCTCCATTGAGGGAACGCAAAGAAGATATCCCCCTTTTGGTGCACCACTTTTTGGACAAATATTGCACTAAGTTCAACAGGAAGAAAAAGCAGATCTCTTCGGATCTGATGCAGTTGTTCTTGGAACGAAACTGGGAAGGGAATGTCAGGGAATTAAAAAACACGATTAAGGGTGCTGTAGTAATGGCCCCGGAAGACTGGATTCGAATAGAGGACATAGGATGGCATCGCTTCACAGAATCACAGACTTCCCCAACAGATGAACTTAGTGCGCTTCCGTATCGTGAGGCGAAACAGCGAGTTTTAAAACGGTTTAATGTAAACTATATCAGCAATGCTCTTCGACAAACCAGCGGCAATGTGACCAAAGCCGCCCAACAGTGTGGCCTTGAGCGGCAATCTTTGCAACAAATCATGAAGAAATGTGGGATTAAATCGATTGATTTTCGCTGAACTGCAATAAATTACTTGCACCGCAATGAATGCCTGCTAGAACGACAACCTATTAAAATCATTGAAACTAGGCATATACACCCATCGAAGTGTTATTGTTGAATGGCACCTGCCTATCGCTTTTCCGCCATATGTTTCAGCCACACCACGCCTGCCAAGCAAAAAACAGCAATAAAATCCATCTGTTATAACCTGCATATGCCTTGTCCTAGAGAACAGGCGTTCTTGGCATGCCGCTTGCTGAATAGGCCTGAATAGGCTCAAGTGGAGGTTGGTCAAGTTTGACCGCAAAAGCCGCACTGTCTGTTTGAGCCTCAAAAGTTATATCAGAAACACAACAGGGCCACCCGGAGCCTTCCCAACGGCAGCAGCTTAAGAAACCAAAAAATCCGTAAAATTCTAACGGCTTAGATTGAAGCTGCCTGCAGCCCGCGAAGCACTGCCGTCAGGCAGAACCTGCGGGGTTAGCGGCCGCTGTGTATTTTCAAAATGAAAAGGAGACAACCCAGAAGTGCATGAAATAAATCGATATAGCCCAGGACTATACGAGTTTATAAAACACAAAGTAGAAGTAGAAAATCTCTATGACTACGAGGTCGCCACCACATTGAAGGTGAGCAATGCATTCATCAGACGTTTACGAAAAACCTTTAGAATTCAAAAGGCCAATGGATTCTTCAGGCGTTTCGAGCGTACCTACGGCACAGGGTCGATCGACAGGTTCAAAAGGATGATAGAAGATCCGAGAAACTCCCTGTCCGATGTAGCCAAACATTTTGGGTTCTCTAGGGAAAACGCCCGGATTGTTTACCAGAAGATCTACGGGTACCCTTACACGATAGCCTACAAGAAAAAACTGCAAATAAGGAGGCGTGAAAAGCGAATCGCCATGATGTCAAAGCGCCTGAAACGCTTAATGAAGGTAAGCAAGAAAATGAAAGCGATGGGTCTTGATTCTCATATTATGCATGAAGGGCCCGTCTACAGGATTATTGTAAATGGGTACAAGCTGGCATTCAGATGTGCTTCAAAGCCTGCCTTCATAGGCAATAAACAGTACTTTCGTTTCAATAATGCAAAAAGCGCCAACACCGACTGCGATTTTTTTATCTGTCTTTGCGGAAAAAACATCCATTATATTATACCACGCCACGCCATGCCGAAATACGGTGTTTTTCTCTCCCCTGCGGCAGGTGCCAACGAAAGCAAGTATGCTCATTTCAGGGAGGCTTGGCACTTACTGGATAAAAAAGGGTTATGATATTAACAGGTTGGGCAGGAATCATATCAAAAAGGAGGGCCATTAAATCATCATTTTCGATAATAAATAAGAGAACATAAAATAACTTTAAAAGGGAAGGGGGGGTGACGCTAACCAAATCGTTTATTGATAACGATTATACAAGGGATGTTTTAAGCAAGTCATTGTCGAAAATAGACGCTAAGGAGGAACGAAATGTTAAGAAAAACGTATCTGTTTATGTGTTTATTTATTGCCACGACATTCATGGCAGCCACATCCAGTATGGCTGCGACTGCCACCCTGTCCACCAAAAACCCAAAGGCTGGCAGTCGAATCGAAATAAGTGGCAATATCGCACCCGGGCAAGATCTTTTTGTGGTCGTGTGCTCGGAGAAGATGTTTAAGCCCGCAGATTCCATAGGATCCAAGGAAAAGGCAAAGCTTACCAAAAAATTTGGCGACACGGCTATCCCACCAATTTATTATGTTATTACCAGTGCCCCTGAAAAACTGGCCACGCCAAAGGTGGTACGGAAGGGCAAATGGTTCCCGCCATTCAGTTGGAATATGGAAGTCAACAAGATCAAGAAATGGGGAGACATACCTGTAGATGCCAAACAAATGCTCGGTCCCATTAACACAAAAAAACAGTGGGATTTCTTGATCTTCACACATGAAAAGAAATTCGGAATCAATACGATATCCAAAGAAAGGCCCATTGGCGGCGGTAACGCTCGCATGATTATGAGTGGGGATGAGAGCAAAAGCTGGAATAAGGGAGTAAGCCTTTCTTTGAATAAGGCCACAGGCGAATACACGGCATCGTTTAATCTGGGCAAAAGGATCCCTCCAAACACGCCACTTCTTGTTTACGTAAACGGCGAGAAGCTTGAAAAGTTAAATGTGCAAAAGAGGGGCTTCTTTTTTAAGATCGGTGGGACCTATATGAACCCTCTGGTGGTGCTCATTGGCGCCTTTTTGATCGGATGCATGTTTGTTATCGTTGGTGCTGCAGGCGGTCTTTTTACGGCAGCTTTTCAGATTACTGTTATCGGGACAAACGGCATGGTGGGTGTAAATGCAGCAAATGCGGTTAAGCCTACAAACCTGTTTTTGACCCTCTGTTCACCCATCACGGGCGTCTATACCTACTTTAAAGAGGGCAGGTTGGCCTGGCCCGTGGCCCTGTTCTTTGTGGGCGGCATCCTGCTCGGCGCATTTTGGATCGGCCCGACATATTCTGCCAAATATCTGCCAATGAAGGCCTACAAGTTTTACCTCGGGTTCTTCTGCCTGATCCTGTTTGCAAAGCTCTGGTATGAATCAACAAAAAGATCGATCGAGAAGAAGAAGGCGATTAAGGCGATTATTCAAAAGTTTAACGCAGAGATTAAGCAGGCCAAAGAGGAAGGCCGGGCTGCAGAGCTGGGCAAGGTGATTCTTCAAAAAGGGTGGAGTGCTACAAGGATCGACTTTACCTTCTGGGGTGAGGCGTTTAAGGCCAATCCGCTAGCCCTGTTCTTTGGCGGTATTATTATCGGGTGTATTGCGTCTGCTTTTGGGGTTGGCGGCGGCTTTATGCTGGTGCCTTTTATGACCACTATTATGGGATATCCTATGTACTTGGCTGTGCCGATATCGCTGTGTGGGACCTTCGGTACATCTCTTGGCGGCATATCCAGATATATTATCAACGGCTATCAGCCGGATTGGATCATGGCTGCCCTGATCGCAGCAGGTGCGATTATTGGCGGCAAGACCGGACCAAAGATTCAGAAGAAGCTGCCGGAGGTATTCTTGAAACGGGCGCTGGCCCTTATCCTCTTTATCGTCTTCCTGAAGTACACTAAGGTGATCCCGTTTTTGAGATAAGATAAAACGCGGACAAGGCATGAATTTTGCGACAGCGGCCACAAAAAATAATTGCGGTCGCTGTCGCTTTTTGCCTATAATTGGCTTATAGTTTTACATCTACCATCCTTAATCACGGAACACGCTGGCCATGGAATACATTGTTGATGCCTTTAATGCCTTTTTTGATCTCCTGTACAATAATCTATTAGCCCCTTTCCTCTATTGGATTGCTGCCTTTCTTAACCTTCTCATCTCACCCCTTAGCGCATATCCGCCCCGCACCCAGATCATAGTTGTCTCGGTTTTTGGCGCTATTGTGTCCAGAATACTTGCAAAAAGATTCAGGGCCAAACAAGAAAAGAGGCTATTGCAAGAATTCAAGGAAAGGCTTTCCACGCTGGAATACACTAAATATATTGAAGATGATAAATTGAGGAGAGGGTTTAGAAAAGGAATCAATGAGTCGGCTGATGAAGTTTATGAAAAGATCATACTTGATAAGTTTTTCGAAATGGGCATCTCCTATCTCTTCCCTTTATTCTTTTTCCTCATCTGGTTGCAGTATAGCTTGTTCACTCCTGAAAACCTGAAATCCCTAACCGGCTCTCCATACGTATGGGTGACAGACTCCGGATTGAAGCTCAGCGCGGCCTGGGTTTATCTATACTTTTATAATATTTTACTCTTCGGTCTCTGGATACTAGAGGTGATTGTCCGAGTTGTTTTAAAGTGGCCAAAAGTAAAAAAACGTAACAGTTTGGCTATCTGAAAAGGCAGCTAAACTTCGACGCAAAATGCAAATTTTAAATCGCCCTTACTATTCGTTGTCTGGATAACGCGGCAAGCTGCGGGGAATGCGCTCGTTTTTGCAGTTCAAAAAAACAGACAAATCATTCATCTCTGTGGCCTTGCTTTTCATATGGACCCCTCTATGGTCCCAACCGATTCAGCCTATTAAATGGTTAATCTAGATAGGAAATGGTGTTAAAATTCACACAGTGAAGAGGTTATGTCCGCAAATACTAGTGTACTACTATAAAGAAAGGGGGCAACACGATGAAGAAACTAGTTAATGTTATGAATATTATTTGCCTGGCCGTGGTTTTTTGTCTTTCTTTTTCCGTTCTTGCAAAAGCGGACTATAAAATTGGAGTGCTGGCAAAACGCGGCGCCCCCAAATGTATGAAGAAATGGGGTGCTACCGGTGCCTATTTGACTGAGAAGCTGGGGACAAAGTTTACTATTATCCCACTTAAATTCACTGCAATTGAACCGTCGGTGAAAGAGGGAAGGATTGACTTTATGCTGGCAAACTCTGCATTTTACGTGGAGATGGAGAAAAAACACAATGTTTATGCAATTGCAACCCTTATTAATTCGAGAAAAGGCAAGGCGTTGAAAGAATTTGGTGGCGTTATTTTGACGCGCAAGGACAGCCCGATTCAAGACCTTGCCGGGATTAAAGGGAAGAAGTTTATGTGCGTCAAGTATTCGTCTTTTGGAGGTGCACACATGGCCTGGCGTCTCCTCTTAGAAAACGGTATCGAGCCCAAGACGGACTGCGCTGCCTTCTTAGAGGGAGGGAAGCATGACAACGTGGTGCTGGCGGTAAAAAACGGCACGGCTGATGTAGGAACGGTAAGAAGCGACACCCTTGAGAGAATGCAGGACGAAGGTAAAATCAAGATGAGTGACTTCAGGATTATTCATCAGATCAAGGACGATTTTCCTTTTGTTCACAGTACCCGTTTATATCCTGAATGGCCCATGGCTGCCTGCGCTAAAACAGATAAGGGCTTGGCCCAAAAGGTGGCAGATGCGCTGATTGCCATGCCAAAAGATGCCACGGCCGCCAAGACCGCCAAGATCGTGGGCTGGACCCAACCGGCCGATTATAACAGCGTGATAGAATGCCTTAAGACCATTAGATACGGTGTTTTTGGAGGAAATTAATATGTTATCAAAAATAGGCATTGCGGGTAAGTTCATATTGATTAATTCCCTTGTAATCATTGTCTTGCTGGCGATTATTACCTTTGTGACCGTTACAACTGCCAATAAGTATCAGTCAAAGCAGGCCAATGTCTTCATTAAGTCGCTGAAAGCTGAGCAGTCCAATGAAGAGAAGTTGCTCCGGCAAGCCCTTTTTCAGAAGGGTGAATCGATTACAGCCTTGTTGGCCCAGACTGCATCAAGCTTAATTATTGGCTATGACTTTGATACCCTAGGCCGGTTAGCCCAGAGTGGGAGCCGTGACCAGGACATTGTATTCGTTACTTTTTACGATAAGGATGAAAAACCGATTACTGAACAGGTGAGTCAACAAAGTGGTATCGAAACCATCAAGCAAGAAGTGTTGTTTGAGGAAGAGTTGGTTGGTTTTGTTGAGGTGGGTCTCGATTTTGCCTCTGTTAAGAACAATATAAACGAGGTGTCTGCTCGCATTGATAAAATGATACAGGATACCAGTAAGGCTAAGGAAGAGGCATTGAGATCCATTATAAACCTGATTGTTGTTTATGCAGCAGTGGGAGTCGTTGCACTTTGTCTGGCTATTTATTTCTCGCTTTCATATATTGTAACTAAGCCGATCAATGGCACTATCGATATGCTTAAAGATGTTGCTGAAGGTGAAGGTGATCTCACTGCCCGCCTCGCGGTTAAGAGTAAGGATGAGGTGGGAGAACTATCAAATTGGTTTAACATATTTGTCGAGAAGCTCCAAGGAATGATTAAAGATATTGCAGAAAACGCCAAAACCTTGAGTACCTCCTCCAGCAACCTTTCCAACCTTTCCGGGCAGATGTCAGATGGGATCAACAACGTGTCCTCAAAATCGAACATCGTGGCCACAGCAGGTGAAGAGATGAGTTCCAACATGCACTCTGTTGCTACTGCCATGGAACAGGCTGCCACCAATGTGAACATGGTGGCAACAACGATTGAAGAGATAGCTGCCACCGTTAACGAGATTGCACAAAATTCCGAGAAGGCACGCGCCATAACAGGTGAGGCCGTTTCCCAGTCCCAGCGCGCTTCCGACAGGGTCGAAGAACTTGGAAAAGCTGCTCAGGAAATAGGTGAGGTCACCGAAACCATTACCGAGATCTCTGAGCAGACAAATCTTCTGGCCTTGAATGCCACCATTGAGGCAGCCAGAGCCGGAGAGGCTGGCAAGGGCTTTGCCGTAGTGGCCAACGAGATTAAGGAACTGGCCATGCAGACCGCTGAAGCAACCCAGGAAATCAAAGAAAAGATTGACGGTATTCAGGGCTCGACTGCGGGAACGATAACGGAAATTGAACAAATCACAAAGATAATCAACGATGTCAATGAAATCGTGACTACCATTGCCGCGGCCGTGGAGGAACAATCTGCGACAACCAAAGAGATCGCAAGCAATGTGACCCAGGCATCCCAGGGGATTCAGGAAGTCAATGAGAATGTGGCGCAGAGTTCTATGGTTTCCGCAGAGATTGCCAAAGACATTGCTGATGTCCACAAGGAAGCCAATGAAATGTCCAACAGCAGTTCGCAGGTCAAGTTGAGTGCAGAAGAATTATCAAAACTAGCTGAACAGTTAAAGGATCTGGTGGGAAAATTCAAGGTATAGTAGAGCCGATTGGTTGAAAATGCACAGGGAGCGCTAACCCTGCAGCAAGCCGCAGGAAGCTTCAATTGTTGGGTGGAAATGGCTGGAGCCGTAGCCCATGAAGTTTTTCTCTTGCCCGATGTTCTTCCCGCAGCTGAACGTGAGCGGTGATATCTCTTATGGTTCCTATGATGAAGTTTACTTTCCCTTTATGGTCAAAAACTGCAACCGGTGAGACCATCACTTCCAAATACTTTTCCTCTCTGCCCCTTCTATAGCAATTCCACCCTGCTCAGCTACTGCCATAATACTTGCGAAATTCGGGGTTAACCGATTGGGTGGATCGTCTGCCTGGGGTGAACCTATTGTCCTGAGGGAGTAGATTTTTTCTTCGTGATGGGTTATCATACTAAAAAAATGGTCTCAAGGGAATGCCCTTATGCTTATAACGAGCTTGTTTAAACATTGGACCTATCAAGTATTTTCCCCGGGAACTATCCTCAGGGAAAAATACGAAGCATTTAAATCGCTGTTAAGATATGACAAGCGAGCCCATGAACTGATGGCAGAACTGGAGGAGATATATTATAACCAGATCAAAGTTGACTTTAAGGTAATTGAGGATAAATATGATAAGCTCTCCTGTTGTGTTTCCAACATGATAGAAAATATTTCCAAGATGTGCCCTACATGTTATCCTGGTTTGAGAGACTATTTCAAGAAATTCGATTTTTATATAAGGTTCATGCTTGCCCCACCAGAGTTTAATTTTTCGCCTCCCTTTACCATTCCACTGAAGGAGATATCTCCGGATAGCCACACGTTGGTGGGCGGGAAGGCTCTGAACTTGGCTATCATTGAAAGAGATCTTCGGCTTCCCATACCAAATGGGTTTGTTATTACAACCAATGCCTTCTATTACTTTATTGAGTTTAATAATCTCAGGAAATCAATCGATGAGCGGCTCTCCAAACTCGACCTCAACTCTACGGCTTCCTTAGATGCCGTCTCCCACGAGTTAGTGGACATCATGATAAACGCCCAGATTCCTCCAGGCATCGAAGAAGCCATCCTCGATGCCTTCGAGAAACTTCAAGGGGCCACTCGCAAGGATGTGAGAATAGCCATGCGTAGTAGCGCCGTAGGTGAGGATATGCGGTCGTCATTTGCGGGACAGTATCGTACACTTTTAAATGTAAAAGAAGACGGTATCCTCGATGCTTACAAAGAAGTCATTGCTAGCAAATATACGCCAAGGGCCCTTTACTACAGGATCAACTACGGACTTTCGGATATTGAAACGCCCATGGCCGTTGTAGCCCTTGAAATGATTGATCCAGAGGCAAGCGGGGTGATGTATACTCAAGATCTTGAGGATCCAGAGTCAAAAGCTTTGACCATTCATGCCATTTGGGGCCTTGGAGAATTGTTGGTAGGCGGGGAGGTCTCACCCGACGTAATTAGTGTAGCAAAAGAGGAAAAGCCAAGGATTGTCCAGAAAAAAACAGGGGTCAAATCCAAACAGATGATTTTTTCCCAAAATAATGCAACTGAAATTATTCCTGTTCATGATGACAAAAAGTGTTCCCCCTCACTGGAAGATGCCCCTGTGCTAATTCTGGCCGAGTGGGGCATAAAACTCGAAAGATTTTACAAAGCACCACAGGATATTGAATGGTGTATGGATAACAAAGGGCATCTTTTTCTCCTTCAATCAAGACCCCTCAGGATCGAAGAAGCGGGCCATGGGGCCCTGACATGTAAGTTTGAAAACATCAAAAATCCCGTACTTGTTTCAGGTGGAGAAAGGGCTAGCTCTGGAATCGGAGCGGGGAAGGTTTTCAAGATCGACCGCGAATCCGACCTCAAAGATCTTCCTGAAGGTGCGGTCCTGGTGGCCAGGCATGCTTCACCCCATTATGTCAAGGTGATGGACAAGCTAAACGCAGTCGTAACCGATATGGGAAGCACTGCTGGGCATTTTGCATCTGTTGCACGCGAATTTGGTGTTCCCACTTTAGTGAACACCAATGTTGCCACTGCCAACTTGCCCCAGGGGAGAGAGGTTACCGTGTATGCAGAGGGCAAAGTCGTCTATGATGGGATCGTTGAATCCATGCTGGCGAGTCCCTGTGCCCGACGAAACCTTATATCAGACAGCCCCTTTAGCCGCAAGCTGAAATATATCATGAGCTTTATCTCACCTTTGAACCTTGTTGATCCTAAGGCTTCCTCTTTTGCTCCAGAAGGATGCAGGTCTCTTCACGATATCATCAGGTTCTGCCATGAAAAGGCTGTGCAGGAGATGTTTTCCATTGGACAGAAGCGCTCAAGTAAGATAAAGGGCGCCAAAAAGCTCCTTTCAGAGATACCTGTACTGTTTTATCTGATGGATGTAGGTGATGGATTGAAAAAAAAGCGGGCGGATGAGAAGGAGGTAAGAATTGATAATATTGTGAGCGTCCCCATGAAGGCGCTATGGAAAGGTCTGAATCACCCTGAAATACGCTGGTCAGCGTTTACCCATTTTGACTGGGCAGAGTTTGACAATATTGTCATGAGCGGCGGAGTCATAAGCAAGGAATCACCACTCCTTGCAAGCTATGCTGTGCTGTCGAGCGATTATCTTAATCTTAACATGCGATTCGGCTATCATTTTGTCATCCTGGACACAATCTGTCGAGATCAATCAGAAGACAACTACATTCTGTTTAGGTTCTCTGGTGGAGGGGCCGATTTTTACAGAAGGTCTTTGAGGGCCAGTTTCTTGGAAGAGGTGTTGCAACGCCTTGGTTTTGAGGTGGATAAAAAGGGTGATCTCGTAGATGCCCAGCTGAAGGGGGCTGACAGGAAGACAATGGAACAGAAATTGGACATGATTGGACGCCTTCTTGGCGCAACGAGACTGATGGATATGTACCTCAAGGATGTGTCAATGGTGGAAAGTTTTGTTGAAGATTTTATGAGTGGACGATATCATTTCGCTTCCGCGGAAAAAACTACCTGTTAGATGTAAACGCTTTGATTCTCCCCTAGTAAAAGTGGAAAAGCTATAGGATATGCCCGGATATCAACTTACATGGATAACTAAAGATTTGGCCGTTGGCTATGCGCCCATGTCATATGCTGAACTCGAATCTATAAGAACACAGGGGATTGATGCCATTGTCAACCTTTGTGCAGAATTCTGCGATCTGCATGAGATTGAGGAAAAGACAGGCTTTGAGGTCTACTATCTTCCCATTCCGGATGAGAGCGCACCGAACATGGAGGATATGGAAAAGGCCCTTGACTGGCTGGATGAGGCTATCTATTTGGGCAAAAAGGTCTTGATTCACTGCCGTCATGGCATCGGGAGAACAGGGACCTTTGTGATCTCTTATTTGCTAAGGAGAGGGCTGGGCTTAAAGGTTGCATCCAAAAGGATGAAACACACTCGCGCAAGCCCGACTGGTTACAGTCAGTGGAGGCTGTTGAAAAAATATGGGAAGAAATCGGGCACCTTAAAGATACGAGAGCCTTCCCTTGAAAGCAGAAATGTTGTTGATTTAAGCGCATATTTTGCAGAATATGAGGCATTGGTTCAAAAAATAGATGAAGATATCAAAAAAGCAAGCAAAACGCTTGGAAATATCCCAAAGTGTGGGTTTGAAACAGATGAGTGCTGCTTTCAATATTTCGACTTGCAATTGATCGAGGTCATTTACATAAATAACAAAATGAACAAGACCCTTAAAAGCGATGTAAGGCAAGAAGTCATCCACAAAGCCGTGGAAGTATCCAAAAAGACAAGAGAGATAAAACGTCGGTTGTGTGAAAAAGGAGACGATTGTGACGATGGCAAAAACGCTCTGGTTGATGCTTACACGAAGGAGAACATTTTGTGCCCGTTAAATAGAGAGTCAAGGTGCAGCCTGTACGAATACAGGCCCATAAGATGCAGGTTGCACGGTGTTCCCAACAATTTGGTTGATTTTGATCTGATAAATAACGTGCTTTTTGACATCTCCAAAAACATCTTCCTTGCATTTTCCGGGTATTTTCTTGAAGAAAACCCCTTGTTCTTTTCTTTGGCCGATACTGTTTCAGGAAAGTTCGTTCAGGATTACTTCCATTACTTGGCTTATTTGGCAACCAACTCAAATCATTAGTCTTTTAACACGGTTGCCACTTTTTCCTCCAGTTCGTCCTTGTCTATCGGCTTGACACAGTACTCGCTGGCTCCCAGCTTCAAAGATTGCCGGGCGGTCTCCAGAGTGGGATAACCGGTCAGCATAATCGCGCGAATTGACGGATCTGTTTTCTTAAGTTCCTCTAGTACTTCAACACCGCTCATCTTTTTTAACTTGATATCCAAAATGGCCAAGTCTATCTCGTTGGATTGGGCACAATGCAACGCCTCTTCCTCCTCTGTAAAGGCAAACACCTCGTGTCCTTTTTTTTGTAAAATCTTCTTGATGAGTATGACCGCATCTAACACATCATCCAACACCAATATTTTTGCCATCCCCTGTTTCCCCCTTCTTGTTTTCGAGGCCTGTAATTTCTGACACAGGTAGATATATTATAAAAACAGCGCCCCCCGCATCTGCTCCCTCTTTGTCTTTTGAGAACAAGGGTGGGCTCTGGACTTCTATTCTTCCTCCATGCTCCTGAATAATGCCGAAGGTAACCGACAATCCGAGACCAGTCCCTTTACCAACCGCCTTGGTGGTAAAAAAGGGATCGAAGATCTTATCTATCTTTTCGGGTGGAATGCCACGGCCGGTATCGGCCATAGAGATCACTAACTCACTATTTTTCTTGTCAAAACTGGTTGTTATAGTAATGGTTCCATCCGTGCCGATCGCATCATGGGCATTGTTAAGCAGGTTAACGAAGACCTGTTTGAGCTTCTCTTTGTCCCCCTTAACAGGAGGCAAATTGGCATCATAATCTCTTTTGATTGTCACTCTCTCTAACTTGAAAGTATGCTCCACAACAGATACCACTTCTTCAATGCATTGGTTTATATCGACCGAGGTCACAGTACTTTCCGTATGCCTGGAAAATCTCAGAAGGTCAGCCACAATCCTGCGGCATATCTTACTTTGCTTTTCTATGGTCTGAAGCCCTTCATAGATATCTCCACCCTCTGGCGCTTCCTCCAACAATAGTTGGGCATAGCCTAAGATAATCCCAATAGGCGTGTTAATCTCATGGGCGATACCAGCGGCCAATTGTCCGATAGATTCCATCTTCTGAGATTGAACCAGTCTCGCCTGGATTTCTTTGAGTTCGGTTATATCTCTTCCACTCCAAAGAATACCGGTTACATTTCCATCAGTATCATATACGGGTATCTTAACCACGTGGAACCACTTCTTGCCTTTGGCAGCCTGTACTTCGTCCTGCCTTTCAAACGGTTTACCGGTCTCCATAACCCTCAAGTTTTCCTCATGGTTCTTCTCAGCAAGATCCCTAGGGAAAAGTTCAAAATCTGTCTTGCCGATAACATCTTTTTCTTCCTTAGAAATAAACTTACAGAATGCCTTATTAACAGCCCGGTATATTGATTCCCGATCTTGCAGGCAAACAATGTCAGGCGTTGCATCGAGAATGGTTTGAAGGAGCTGACTCTGCTGCCTCAATCTCTCTTCCGTTTCTTTCAGACCAGAAATGTGTTCATTGAGGGACAGGGCCATGACGTCAAAGGATTCAGCAAGATGCTGAATCTCATCCCCTGCATTTTTCCTGTAAACCTTACATTTTCGACAAGTGTCAATCTTCTGCGCATAGTCCCCTGCAACACAGGTTGGACACATGGTGCCAGCAAGATACCAGCAGCGACGGCGGGTATCGCCATAAGCCGGACACTGCTTCTTGTCGCACGACATGATTTCCCAGCAGTCTTGTTTCAACAAGGGGGCTGTTTGAGCGTCGAGATTCCCCTTGACAGCCTCTTCTGATGAACGACGGAGGATATTGATCCTTTTGGTCACCGTGCGGGCAAAGAATGTTCCCACAAACCCTGCTATGATGATAACAAACCCGGTGGCTAAAAAGATGGTTCGCAAAAGTCTATTGATCGTTTCTTGTACTTTGGTCCTTGAAATGCCTATGTGTACTGCGCCAAATCGATCGCCGCCGATAAAAATAGGAACAGCAAAATCATATATAAGTTCCTTTCCTGTATTCAGAAGCTTTACATTAAAGTTTTTTTCAAGGGGCACGATGTTTGCCATTTTCAGCTCAACTGGAAAGCCCCCCTTAAACGAATGAACCAAGGTCTCCTTACCCTTATCGAGAATGAAAGTATAAGAAACATCGTCACTGAGGCGAGCGACTTCATCTAATAGATCATTCATCCGAAGGAAATCCATGGCCAAGATAGGTTCCCTTATGCGGGCAGCAAGATTTACAGCAATAGCAATCCCTCTCTTCTTATTTTCTTCTAAAAGTGAGTCTGTTACTATTTCACTCACGATCACCGATAAAACAATTCCAAACATAAGGAGTATAGAGATGATCACAGTATAGATTTTAGTCCTAAAACTAAATTTTAATGTTATCATGCTAGGCAGTTAATCGTTCCGTTACTCTTCAATTTAAATTAATAGGATCCAGTTTTGTCTATTACATTTAAAGTTTTTTTATTTTGGCATGGCTTCTACGCTCGCGCTTGGATGGACGGCGTGATGGTCCCTTCTTTTTTGTAGTGGGTATCCAGCTTATGTCCTCTTCTTCGCTAAAATCGGCAGGGGGAATGAACTCTCCATAAATGGCCATCGTCATCTTGTTTTCAAACTCGATTGAGTCTATGGTTGCCGATCCGTGTTTGGCAGCAAAATGGGCAATCTCCTTATCAGAAGTGACCACAACGACCCGCTCCCGTTCCCGGGTTATGATGCGCTTAATAACACTATCAGCCAACTCCCCTGGACGCGAAAAGACAACATGGATTCCCTTCCAGCGGGTCCTGGCTTCCATCAAACTGCCCGCACCTGCCCCATCAAAAACCACTGTCATGGGATAGCGTTTCACTTTTTTATAAGAAACCAGCCGCTGCAGAAGGGCCTCCCGCCCTTCTGCCAGACTGCGGTGTTCAATGATGCTCAAGGTAGGAGACTGACGGATCAGGTTGTATCCATCTATCACAATGTGAACAGACATGAGAAGTTGTCACGAGGCCTTCAACCGGGCAATCAGCCGGCCCAGGTCATCATGGCTGTAAAACTCAATCTCAACCTTTCCCCGCTTTCCCCGGCGTATGATACGCACCTTGGTGCCAAGATGCCGGGTCAGCTCATCGGCCAGGTTCTCCACATAGATGTCCTCTGACGAGAGGGCCTTTGCCTTCGAAGCCTTGGGCTTGCGGGTTTTGAGTTTTTTGACCAGGACCTCTGCGGCCCGAACAGAAAGATTCCCAGAAACGATGCGGCGCCAAGCCTCTTTTTGCTGAGCAGGAGTCTCAGCACCTAAAAGCGCCCTCGCATGGCCCATGGTTAAGGTATTGTTGACAATATCAGCCTGGATCGGCTTGGGCAGATTCCGAAGCCGCAAAAAATTGGCCACCGTAGAGCGATCTTGGCCCACACGCTTGGCAACCCCTTCTTGGGTAAGGCCAAATTCCTTGATCAGGCGATAATAGGCCTCGGCCTTCTCCACAGGATTCAGGTCTTGCCGTTGGATATTTTCAACCAAGGCCATCTCCAGCATTTCGGCCCCGGAGACATCCTTGACGACCACTGGAACCTGTTTGAGCCCGACCACCCGGGCTGCCCGCCAGCGGCGCTCTCCAACAATCAATTCATAGCCCGTGGAGGCTGGGCGCACAACAAGGGGCTGAATAACCCCTTGCTCCTTGATGGACACCCCCAAATCCCTTAGCTCCTGTTCGGTGAAGCGCCGCCTCGGCTGATATGGATTGGGCCGGATGGCATTAATATCACAGTAGAAAAAAGATCTCGGCTCCAGATCTGATGTGTCTACGTCAGCTATGAGGGCATCGAGTCCTCGACCTAACACCTGTTTTTTAGGCATGGCGTGTCTCCCCACCGTTCATGATCTCTTGGGCCAGTGCCAGATAGCTCTTGGCTCCCCGGGATGTGATATCGTAAAGGAGTATGGGCTTTCCAAAACTGGGGGCCTCTCCCAGTCTCACGTTTCTCGGGATACGTGTCTTGAAAACCAGATTCTTAAAGTATTTCTCAGCCTCTTCGGCAACCTGATGCGAAAGGTTGTTTCGCCTGTCAAACATGGTCAGGAGCACCCCCTCCATGACAAGGCCGGGGTTCAGGTGCCTCTTGATGCGTCTGAAGGTTTGAAGGAGCTGGCTTAGACCTTCTAACGCATAAAATTCGCACTGCAGCGGAATCAACAAGGTGTGGGCCGCGGTCAGGGCGTTTACCGTAAGAAGGTTTAAGGATGGAGGGCAATCAAGCAGGATGTAAGCAAAATCATCAGCAAGGGGTCTTAGGAGGTCCCGGAGGAAGGTTTCCCGATTTGGCTGTGAAATCAACTCCACCTCAACGCCAATCAGGTCAATACACGCAGGAATAACTTTTAGATAAGTCAAGTCCGTATCTACCACAAGACCTTCAACGGGATCCTTTTGAATCAAACCGTGATAGAGGTTCTTTGTGAGTTCCGCCTTGTTGATACCCACGCCAGTTGTAGCGTTTCCCTGGGGGTCGCAGTCAACGAGCAGGGTTTTGCGCTCGGCCACAGCAAGGGCAGCGCCAAGGTTCACTGCGGTCGTGGTTTTGCCTACGCCCCCCTTTTGATTGGCTATACAAATAATGTGACTCATGGGGAAAATTTGTATTACGACAGCCAGATACAAAATAAGCTGTCATTTTTAGCAACAAATACAGTAAAATTTTCTACCACAAAATCGGCTTTTTTCAAAGTCATAACCCCTTGGTCGAAAAAAAGGGGGCCCCCAAGTTTTTCTTGATTTGTTCGTTGCCCGCGATTATGTTAAAAATTAAAGGGTATTTAGCGTATCTTGAGGGAGGCCCGTACCTGACCAGCGTACCATGCACCTTACAAAAATAGCCACATTAGCGCTTCTTATAACTGTCATTGCCATGAGAAACGGCCTTGAAGCCTACGCATTTCTCTCCTCCCAGATTTACTTGACGACCAAAGAAGAAGAGAAGCTGGGCAAGGAATTCATGCGCTATGTGAAGAAGCACTATGTATTTATTGAAGATCCTTTTATTGTAAGCTACGTCAACAAGATAGGTCACCATATCGTGGCACAGCTCCCATCCCCACCCTTTGACTTTCATTTCTATATTCTCGAGGAAGATGTTTACAATGCCTTTGCCGCGCCCGCCGGCCACGTATTCCTTCACAGTGGCCTACTTGCTGCCATGGAGAGTGAAGAAGAACTGGCTGGTATTCTCGCCCACGAGATTGCCCATGTGTTGTGCCGCCATATCTCCAAGCAGATGAAACAGTCTCAAAAAATCGGTCTTGCCACACTGGCTGGTGCGCTGGCCGGAATTTTTTTGGGCGGAAGTCCCACAGCCACAGGCGCTATTACGTCGAGCTCCATTGCAGCCGGCATGTCCCTTTCCCTGAAGTACAGCCGAGAAAACGAAATCGAGGCCGACCAGGTCGGCCTCAAGTACCTGACCAAGGCTGGATACAGCGGTGGGGGACTCTTGAAGATTTTACAAAAGATACGCGCCAAACGATGGTTCGGCCCTGAACAAATCCCCTCTTATATGAGCACCCACCCAGCCATTGAGGATAGGATGGCTTATCTTGACACATGGATCCAGACCCACCCCGAAGCAGCCAAATCTGTGCGCCACATGGATCCAACAGATTTTTGCAAGGTTCGAACCAAGTTAATCGCTCTGTATGGCGATCCCGGGGCAGCCCACAACACATTTGATGCCCAACTCCGAAAAAACCCTAAAGACGCCCTGGCATATTATGGCAAAGGGCTTGTTCTTGACCGAGACGGTAAAAAGGAAGAGGCTGTGGAAAATCTTAAAAGGGCTGTGCAATTGCGCCCCGTAGATTCAGACATTCTCCGGGATTTAGGCAAGGCCTATTTTCACATGGGCGACTATGCTATCGCCTTGAAGACCCTGAAGGGAGCCCTTGCGTTTAGCCCCAAAGACCCGGAGGGATGGTTTCTCTTAGGGCGAGCACAAATGGAGATGGGGAATCTGCAAGGGGCCCTCGAAAGCTTCAAGACCCTGGTGAATACCGCCCCCGATTATTTGCCCGGCACCTATTATCTGGGGGAAGTTTACGGAAAGCTCGGCAACCTGGGAGAGGCCCACTACCACCTCGGCATTTACTATAAGGAAAAAGGACGATTAAAAAATGCTAAATTCCACCTGAATCGTGCCCTGGATTTGCTGACCAAAGACCCTGAAAAGAGGCTGACCATTGAGAAGGCCCTCAAAGAGCTTTCGGGGGCTCAAGGACACGATCGTAATGAGAAAAGTGCATGGTAAAAGTTCCGCGGCCTTGGGTGGCCGACCGGAGGGCCGTTGAATAGCCAAACATTTTCGACAACGGGACGGTTGCATCTATGATCTGCATTTCGCCCCTCCGATGTAAGTGCTCAATTTTACCTCCCCGTGCGTTGACATCACCGATCACATCCCCCATAAAGTCCGCAGGTACCAGGATCTCCACAGCCATAATGGGTTCCAACAAAACCGGCCTCGCCTTTTGAAGACCCTCCTTGCAAGCCATGGACGCAGCGACCTTGAAAGCCAAAGGGCTGGAAAGAGATTCTTTATACGTGCCATCAACCAGAGCAACCGCCACATCCACAACAGGATATCCCAGAAGCACGCCACTTTCCAATGACTCCATTACACCCTGCTCAATCGCCGGAACAAATTCGCTCAGCAATGATTCATCAGGTAAGTTGTTTACAAACCAGTTTCCCTGACCTCGTTCTCTGGGTGACAGCTCAAGTACCACCTCGCCAAAGTGACGAATTCCCCCAATCTCTTTTTCGAATATGGCAGATGCTTGAGCCGCCTGCTCAATGGCCTCCTTATAGACAACACGAGGCTTGCCCACATTAACCTGTGTATTAAACTCACGCTTTAGGCGGCTTACCAGGATCTCAAGATGAAGCTCTCCCATACCAGAAATAATGATTTGACCTGTGTCTTCATCATGCTTGACCCGAAACGTAGGGTCTTCAGCTTCCAGCTTGCTAAGGGCCTGCTCAATTTTTTCCTGATCAGCATGCGTCTTTGGCTCCACAGCCACAGAGATGACAGGCTCATAAGCATCGATTGGCTCAAGTACAATCGGGTTTGACGGATCACACAGGGTGTCGCCAGTACCCGAAGCCTTCAGGCCAACGACCCCCACAATATTCCCCACCCGTGCCTCACTGATACGCTCGCGCTTGTTGGCATGCATGGCAAGAATTCTCGCCACTTTTTCCTTTGCTTGCTTTGTAGAGTTGAAAACTTCGTCACCTGTATTTAGCCGGCCTGAATAGACCCGCACATAGGTTAATCTGCGGCCCTGATCCATCTTGACCTTAAATACCAAAGCAGCCAGGGGTGACTGGTCTGAGGGGCTGGCCGTCTTCACTTGCCCTGTGTCGGGGTCTACGCCCTCGACAGGTGGTACGTCCAGAGGGCTCGGGAGAAAGTCGACAATACCGTCCAGCAGTAGTTGTATCCCCTTATTCTTGAGCGCAGCGCCACAAAACACAGGGACAAGTTTTAAGGAGCTGGTGGCTTTTCGGATACTGGAAACAAGCGCCTCAGGCGTTATGGGAACTTCGGATAGATAGGCTTCCATGATTTGATCGTCAATCTCTGCCACTGATTCAACAAGTTTTTCCCGGTATTCAAGGGCCGTTTCCATCAAACCTTCGGGAATGTCTGTGACTCTGAAAGTTGCCCCCAGGGTCTCTTGATCCCAGATGAGTTGTTTCATGTTTAGCAGATCAATCACCCCTTGAAAGGATTCCTCAATCCCTACCGGTATTTGCATCATGAGAGGATTGGCGCCCAGACGATCCCGCATCATCTGAACGGTTCCAAAGAAATCAGCACCAGCACGATCCAGTTTATTGACAAAGGCAATCTTTGGCACGCGGTACTTATCCGCCTGATGCCACACAGTTTCTGACTGCGGTTGTACACCCCCCACTGCACAGAATACGCCGATCGCCCCATCCAAAACCCGGAGGGACCGCTCCACCTCAATGGTAAAATCGACGTGTCCTGGTGTATCAATGATGTGAATCTCGGCACCTCTCCAGTGGCAAGTTGTCACTGCCGAGGTAATGGTGATCCCGCGCTCTTGCTCATCCGGCATCCAGTCCATGACCGCCTCACCATTGTGGACCTCGCCCATCTTGTAAGATCGACCTGTATAGTAGAGTATACGCTCTATGATGGTGGTCTTGCCTGCATCAATATGGGCAATGATGCCGATGTTTCTGATTTTACTGGTGGATAAAGTTTTTTTCCCCATTGGCTGTTCGTTATTCGGACACGGGGTGCTTGTTTTGAAGCCGTCAGGCACAATTTTGTGCTAAATCATTATCCCATTGACGATTTGCGACTATTTGATCATAAGCATGTCTGGCCGAAAAGGAAATCGGATATCGATGTGACCTGCCAGTGTTTTCGCCTCCTGCCCCTCGATCAGGATCTTTACAGCCTCGACCTCAGGGACGTTGAGGACCACTGTGTTAACAATCGAAAATATGGTAAGCAGCTCGCACAAGCTACCCCCTGGATGCTGCTCGCTGATGGCCCTGTCAAAATCTACATAGGCGATACCATCTTTTGTGACATAGAGCGCTAAGAGCTTTGTTTCGGCCGGAACGGTTGGGGTCAATGGCCCCTTTGGTCCCTCGATGAGAGCCTGCACGATGACCTTTACGCGCTCAACTACGCTATCTGGTTGAGCCAGGAGGCGTTCTTCAGCTGTAAGAAACCGGTGATCGGCATCCGAAAAGTAAAGATGTACCCTCGCCTCGGTCGATTTTAGGAGGAAACTGCGGGGACCCGCTTCAGGCCCCTTATTTGCATTTGCCAACCACAAGGCCCTGTAGCGATAGGCAAGGAGTCCAGCTGTGGCGATGCAAATAACCAGTGTAGCTATCAGACCATGGTGTCGTATTGTCATGATTCGTCTCTATCCCCTAAGATAGAATAAAATGAAAGGTTTTTACGCAACTATCGTCTCTATGTCAAGGATAAGACAACCAAACCAACTGGTACATTGCCACATCATCTAGCCAGGGATAAAAAATCTGTAAAAAAATGAAATAAGCCTCAAGTTCTTTAACTAAAATGCCGATCTAAGAACAGGTATAGTTTATGAAATATCGTTGAAGGGCAAACCTCCCGAAAGGTAGGGGCGCAAAGCTTCCGGTCTAAATCCCCCTGATGCGGATAGGACAGCGGGGCTACCAAACGATAGCAAGGAACAGCCTGCTTCTTTCCTTTCGAGAGCGGCTTTTTTTAGGGCCAAGGAGGTGGATCATGCAAGTTACCGGTACCTATAATAATTACCTGTCCGTGACCAATCTCCTTTCACCTCTGGGTGTAAGGGGCTCCGGGACCTTGGTCATGCAGGTCTTTTCATCGGCCATGAAAAATCTCCAAGACAAGACGAACCAGCAAATATTTTCCCAGGAATCTGATGCTGCCCTAAAACAACTTTACAACGAAGTTTCGAATTTAAATAGCCAGGCTGAAAAATTGACACTCACCGATTTCTATTCCGTTTTCAACGACCGCACGCCAACCTCTTCGGACCCCAACGTGTTGACGGCTACGGCCGTGGACGCCTTTTCGCCGGATTCCGGAGCGGCAGAGGCCACCTATAATGTTTCGGTTACCGATCTGGCTCTAGCCCAGGAAAATACCGGCCTGGCATTGAATGCGGCTGATCCCAGCGTGGTTAACCTGGGAAGCAATACCTTCAATATTAACATTAACGGCCAGGACCATGAACTCGGCATTGAGGTCGTGGATGGCGATACAAACGAGGCTGTCCTCCAAAAAATGGCAGCAGCCATTAATGACGCGAGCATCGGTGTGACCGCGCAAATAACCAACGGCAGTGTGGATGGGACTCAACATTTAGTGATCACGGCCGATCAAACCGGAACGGCCAGTTCCTTTGCTGTCTCCGATATATCCGGTAACGCCGTGACCGCGACCGGTGCCGACACCGTGTCAACTGCGGCTCAGAATGCGGCATATACGGTTGATGGAACCGGCTATACGTCTGAAACCAACACCATTTATCTGGATGATGGCCTAGTTACGGTGAACCTAAAAGGAACGGGAGAAGCGATATTGACAGTAGCCCCGGATCAAAATGAGGTCAAGGATGCCATAACCGCCTTTGTGTCCGAGATAAATTCATTTATCGGCTTTCTGGAAAACAATAGTGATTACATCCAGGATGAGGTCCTTTCATCCGTGAACTCTTTTATCGCCAAGCACAGGGGTGAGCTTGAGTCCTTTGGTATCACCCAAGCAGAAGATGGAAAGCTTGTGATAGATACCGACAAACTGGGTACAGCCGTGAGAGATAACCTTTCAGATATTAAAGACACGTTTGGTGGTTTGGACGGATTGGCCATACAGACAAAAAACTATACCTCTCATATAGCAACTGACTCCCCTCTTAATTATGCCAAAGAAGCAGAGGGTATGAGTATGAATTTTGTTGATTATATCTACGATACTTCCGCAACAATGCTGGAAGGCATTGTCCAGGGAATGCTGCTCAACACCTTTGGTTGATCTGGATTACTCAAAAAAATATCCATCAGCATCTCAATTCTTCCCTTTGACCGGGCAGGAGTCCTTTGTGCCAAGGAAGGGTAGATGGATCGAGGATAGCCAAAAGATTTTATCTCATCCCTTCCTGTAAGGATCAATTTACCTGGCGTGTCGCGACTCGTTCCACCTCTAGAGATGCAGGTCCAGTTGACAGATTTCCTTTCTCATGTTTCCTTTTTCATCCACCCAATCTTCAAAAAACATCCGGAAAAGTGAGCCCGCACGTTCGATGACCTTTCTACGACGAAGCTCTACACCTGCCTGAGAAAGCAATCTCACGGGGAGGTTTTGATATGTCCTTCGAGGTTACGGCTCATTGTGGGGGGTGCGAGTATTTCGGCACCCATCTTTCAGAATGGGCAAGGCAAACCTTAATCACGGTGGACAAGAAATCCAATTGAGGCGAGAATAACAATGATGAAACCGAATCCAAAATAGATCGCAGTAAAGTGGTCTATCTTTTCAAGGTTGGGACCAAGCAACTCATCTCGGTTAAAGATATATCCCCAGTACAACGTGAAAAGGTAATTTATAAGCAGTGCCAGTTTTATCCGTCCAAAAAGCATGGCGAGTGTGCTCAGCGCCAGGAGCAACGCTATTTGAAAAAGAGGTACAGACAGTTCGGTTGCATGAAGAAACGCCATAAGCCCCTCTCTCATAAAGTTTTACATTGATTTGTATTATACGAAATCTCTTTTTTAAAGTCAACATGGATATGATTCTTGATACTGGAACCCAGTCTACCACCCTTTAAAAAATATAAGCGTGTGTCTCTGCGGCACCTGCAGAAACTTACAGGACTTCCCCCAAAAATTGATCTATAAATTAGTGAAGGATTATAATATCGGGCAGTTACTGGTGTTAGAAAGTAGAAAAGTGATTTTTTGAAAAATAGGGAAATTGTTTGTTGGGTTAATTAAAGGTGAGCCTCCTGTATGATAGATATCGGGGCGGTAGGTTGAATAGACCAAGTAATATACACCGGATACACCAGAGGAATCAAATGGAGGATAGCAAAGTGACGGTCAAATTACAAGAGAAAATTGTTCATTTCTTTATGATACCGCCCATTACACTTTCAGCGTAAGCCGCACATCTCATCCGTAACAATCCTCACTCAGAGAGTGCCGACCTATATATGAAAAAAATCGAAAAAATACTATATCTCGTATTTTGTTGTCCTAAAACCACAATATATGCTTGACATCTCCATTTTGGTGTGCTAAAGAAATAATAGACAGGCCATGTGTGCGTGTGCCTGTTCACATCCCCCTCAGAGGCCCCTGAGCTTGGTGAAAGGTGTAAGACCTGCTGTGGCTGTTTTCTCAGGGGCTCTCTTTTTCACGCTCGTCGGCTTCTCGCTTACCTCAAGACCACAAACCTAAATGTCGAGACCCTTTGCAAAACGTTCAATTTTATTCAAGGTCAAGGGTAATTCCGCGAGATAGCGGAATTGGACAACTGTGAAGTTCCCCGCCCATAGGGCGGAGGTTCGCTTCGCGTCCGGAAAGCAGGCCGGTCAAGTTGCCTTCAAGTGCGAGGGGCATGGATGCCTCGAGTCAACACAAAGATTTTATCCATTCCAGAGAAATATGCTTCGCCCTAGTGAAATATATTTCGTATTTCATAGAACAAGCATTTTACAGGGTAGGCAGGAATACTTTCGAGTATTTTGAGGACAGCGCTGACGGTTGCGCGTAACCGCTTGAAAAGAGGCACTTCGTGCAAAATCTGAGCCTGACGTAGAGATTGGGCAAAAGCGGAACATTCTCAAAACCCCTCCAACGAATATCCAAGAACGAGTGATTACCAAACGCAGAGTTCATAACATGGTCCATGATAGAAGAACAATCAACCTCTTCTCGAGGACCCAGAAGGGGTAAATCGGGAAAGGAGGTAAACATGAGAATATTTTAAAGCTTAGCATACGTGAGACAAAGTATAATATCATACTGTTTGGGGCCCAAGATATCTGCGAAAAGTGCTTTGTGAAAAAGTTTGGTGCAAGCTAGTCGTTACGTGGTGGGACACCTCAAAAAAAACCTGAAAATTTCAAGTATAGGTAGTGTGTTCCGACGATAGAAGGTTGGAGGCAATTGATCGACACAAAAAAATAACATTTTCTCCTGGTTGCCTCATCTACTCATGCACTGTAATGCTCTGGCTGGGAATATTAATCACAAAAATAAAAGCGAGATGGCATTTGTCTTGCCTGTCCGTTCGATAGATTAACGGTTTGGCTGAAGTAGAATACGTCCAAGAATGACTTGATTAATGAAAGTGGTCTCAGAGGCAAATCTTCGGGTATTTGCAGAGAAAAATTCATTTCGTAATCACGCTAAATACAATTTGACTAAAATGAAGAAGACTGGCTAAATAAAGGTAGCAACGTCCAGGTCAAATTTAGCCTTCTCCTATGTGAGCTTATGCCACCTCATCTGCTCATTTGCTCTTAATGCACCTTAATCGAGTGAAAATGCCATTTCACTTCTGATAAAGTGCTTACCCACAAAGACATCTAGGGTGATCAGCACGGTTTTTGTAAATCACCTGTTAACGTGTTTTGGTGATTCAATTGATTGGGCCAAATATCCCGTCCGTTCTTCGTTTACGGCGGATGGAAGCAGATTTTTGACTCAATTAAGATGCACAAAAGTGGTATTTCTCTTTTTCCAATGAAATTTCTCAAAACATACGGATTTATTTTGACTCTGTGCCAAACGCTGCATTTTAATCACATCGAATATAGTTTTGCTTAAACCTTCAAATAAACGGTTAATAGTCATTGACTTTATTTCATCAATCTTTTATAATTATTACTTAAGGGATTTTATCAGGAGGACCCTATGAACAAGGCAGAGCTCATAGAAGCCCTTAGAGAGGAGGCTAGCCTCTCAAGAACCAAGGCGAGGGAAGTCGTTGAGCTGTTCTTTGATGAAATGGCCAATACCCTTACAAGTGGCGGCCGGGTGGAGATCCGTGGATTGTGCTCTTTTTTTGTGAAGGAATATAAGGCTTACACCGGCAGAAACCCCAAGACCGGAGAACCGACGCTCGTGAAACCCAAGAAGTTGCCCTTCTTCAAATGCGGTAAGGAATTGAAAGAGAGGGTAGATTACAAATAAACCCAAGTATAAGGAGGAAAGCGAGAATGAAAAGTCTGAAAAAGGATTTGGTGGCTGTAACCAAAGAACTCAAGGCACTTACAAAGAAGACGGAAAAGATCATGAAGGCGGTTGACAAGCTTGAAAAAGCTCAAGCTGTGAAGAAACCAACAACCAAGGCCAAAACAACAAAAAAGGCTCCTGCTAAGAAAGCTGCAGCCAAGAAAGCAACTGCATTGACCGCCACTGACCAAATACTCAAAATTATCAAGCGGGCAAAGAAAGGCGTTGATGTCCCCACGCTGATAAAGAAGACAGGGTTTGCGGACAAGAAAGTCAGGAATATCGTCTTCAGGTCTTCCAAGCAGGGAAAAATCAAGAAAGCAGGCAGGGGGATTTATGTGGCCGCATAATTGCTAACCGTTAGGTTTTCAAATACACAAAAGTAGGCCACTGGGATACGGTCCTGGTTGGCTCTCTTCAGGTCCAGCCCTTGGTGTTTCACATCAGGGGCTTTTCTTTTGTTCGTTTCTCGACTTGATTCTCGCCCAAACGAGCTAATCCATGCGTATCCTTGACCTGAATCGGAGCCTTGTGATGGCCTATCCCGAAATTCTTCAGTAATACATTACATAAAACTCGGTATATAAGGTTATGCATTTTGAATCCTTCACCAAACTTGCCTCGCAACCGAAAACGTTACTGCATTATAGCGGAGGCAATTTCTTTGCAGAGAAAGTAGCGATGTGTATTGGCAATAAGTAGTATTATAATATATTGTTATCCACTATATTCTTATCTATGATTTTCCATTTACTAGCATCAGTAACCTTTCAAATACCATTACGGGTTGACGGAAGAGTGTGCAATTTGTTAGGTAGGGGACAGTTAAGGACAGTGAAGCCTCCCCGTGCTTCCGCACGGGGGTTCGCTTCGCGGGCTTACGCGCCCGGTAAAGAAGAGAAACATTTCATTATAGCTCCCCTCGACCCCGCCCTTCCGGACGGGGGTTCTGCCTTACGGCAGCGCTTTGCGTCCGGGGAGTAAGCCGGTCAAGAGGAGTTCACACATAGTTCACACCGATTCAAAAAGGGGTCAACCGCAATCGGCTACCCCTCCTTAAATTCATTTGGCGTCCCCAACCGGATTTGAACCGGTGTTGCCGGCGTGAAAGGCCGGTGTCCTGGACCTGGCTAGACGATGGGGACGCTGGTGGGCCGTGCTGGACTCGAACCAGCGACTCTCTGCTTAAAAGGCAGATACTCTACCACCTGAGTTAACGGCCCTAAGGAACTTCTTTTGCTAACATCTTATTAGGTTACTGTCAAGGAGAAAGGATCGTCCGGTCAAACACGGCAGTTCATGTTGACAAAGCGCGAATAGTGTGCTTATACATAAAAAGTTGAGATCGGGTGCATGCTTGGCAAATCCAAAGAAAATAAGGAGTGTTTCCATGACACAAGGTGTTCTGGATGTTGACGACACAAACTTTGAATCACAGATATTAAAGGCTGATAAGCCCGCCTTAGTCGATTTTTGGGCACCATGGTGCGGACCCTGTAAAGCCATTGCTCCAGTTATCACGGAACTGGAAAAGGCTTATGGGGACAGAATAATTTTTGCCAGATGTAATGTCGACACCAGTCCCAATACCCCCACACAATACAGTATTCGTGCCATCCCTACCCTCATCCTGTTTCAAAACGGCAAAGTGGTTGACCAGATCGTTGGCGCCGTACCAAAATCCCATCTGGAAGAGGCCGTAAAAAAGATACTCTGAATGACTCAAGACCTGTACGATGTTGCCATAATCGGCTGTGGACCTGCCGGACTTCAGGCAGCTATCCATGCTGCCAGCAAGAAGGCAAAGGTTATCGTCTTTGGAAAACCAACCAAGAGTAGCCTTTACAAGGCCCACATAGCCAATTTTTGCTGCTATGAAAAGCCCATCTCGGGAAAGGACATACTCGAGGCGGGCAGGAAGCAGGCTGAAAGCTTTGACGCAGTATTCCTGGAAGAGGATATCGTCAAAACGAAAAAAGAGAATAATCTTTTCAGCCTCGTTACAGAAAGCGGTGAAACCTTTACCTCCAGGAGTCTTCTCCTTTGCATGGGCATTGCCCGAAAAAAGCTCCGCGTCAAAGGAGAAAAGAAGTTTGAAGGCCGCGGTGTGAGCTATTGCGTGGATTGTGATGCGAATTTTTACAAGGGTCTAGACGTGGCTGTCGTGGGCAACGAAAGCGCGGCCGCGACCGGCGCCTTGACCCTCTTATTGTATGCCAAGACAGTGTATCTCATTTGCCGGAAACTTATGATTAGCGATATGCTTTACGAGGAACTGAAAAATAGTCAGGTCAAGATCATACAAGACACCTGGGTTAAGGAGATCTTTGGAACGAATGAGGTCGAAGGCATATTGTTGAAAAACGATAACACACTGAAGGTAAACGGTATTTTTGTTGAGTTGGGTGCAAAGGGTGCCATGGAGCTAGCCGCTAACCTGGGTGTCGCCTTTGACCCGGAGACCTTTAGCCATGTTGAGACCAATAGGAAACAGGAGACCAACATCCCGGGCCTTTACGCGGCCGGAGATATTACGGGGCAACCATGGCAAATCGCGAAGGCGGTAGGCGAAGGCTGCATAGCAGGAATTGAGGCAGCAGAGTATGCAAAGAAGCTGGCCAACCGTTAAGGGTATTTGTGTGAACCTCAGGAAAATCATCTATTTTGCTATCATACTATGGTTGACAGGACAGCTGTTGGGTTGTGCCTGGTTTCAGGCCAAAAAGGAAAAGACAGCCCGAGAGCTCGCTGAGGAGGGAATGGAGGCCTTCAAGAACGAAGACTATAAAAAAGCCATAGCCTCCTTTGAAAAACTGAAGGACTGGTACCCATTCAGTCAGTACGCCATGTTAGCCGAACTCAAGCTTGGGGATGCCCACTACCACCGTAAAGAATACGACGAAGCCATTTTTGCATATGAAGAGTTCGAAAACCTTCATCCCAAAAATGAGGCCATCCCCTATGTGATTTATCAAACCGGCCGCTGCTATTTTGAGCGACTCCAAACCATTGACCGGGATCAAACCATGACCCGAGAGGCCCTTCAGACCTTTGAAAGGCTAATCCGCACCTATCCCGCCAGCCCATATGCCAAGAAGGCCAGGGACCACCTGAAGGTCTGTAATAGAAACCTGGCTGAACATGAGTTCTATGTAGGCTTGTTTTATTATAAGAGCAAACACTACAAGGCCGCCCTAGAACGTTTCAAAACAGTGGTGAAGTCTTACCCGGACCTGGGGGTTCATCATAAGGCCCTTCAGTACATTTCACTGTGTCATGCCAAAATCGACAACGCTGCCAGCGGCAAGAATTAAGTACATTTAACCAACATGATCTCCAAGGCCATAATCTTACTGCCATTCGCCTATATTTTGGGTTCTGTGCCCTGGGGCGTGATCCTGACCCGTATGTTTAGTGATGTGGATGTCAGATCTGCCGGCAGCAAAAATATAGGGGCTTACAATGTATTTCGGGTTGCCGGAACAAAGCTCGGGGTCATGACGCTTGCGGGAGACCTCTTAAAGGGTGCGGTCCCGGTGCTGGTGGCGGTCTCCTGGTTTGGGGTCTCAGATTGGAAAGGAGAGGTTTGGGTCTGTCTGATAGCTCTTTCGGCCTTTGCCGGTCATCTCTTTCCCCTATTCTTGGGCTTTAAGGGAGGCAAAGGAGTGGCTACTGCAGCTGGATGTTTCCTGGTTATCACACCTTTTGTGTTCCTGGTTTGCGTACTGGTCTATGTCTTAGTGCTGTGCTATTGGGGATACTCCTCAGCAGGCTCGCTTTCTGCGGCAGCTATTCTACCCGGGGCTACATGGCTTGCTATGCACTCGGTTCCCATAACAGCCTGCGCCTTTATCATGGCAGTGCTCATATTCATTCGCCATGCAGATAACATCAGGCGCTTACTCAAGGGGACAGAACACTCATCACTCCGCCCATAAGCGTAGAGAGCTTTGCAGAGCTCCTTTTCACTTATCTGCATGAACTTTTTGACCCCTCTACGGGCGCTTGCCTCACTAAATCCTGCAAACTCGGCCTAATGGCCTAAAGAGCGCTGAGCTTGGTATAAGGAAGGAGGGAAGAGAGGAGGGTTAAGCAGATACTATGCGATGGCCTTGTAAACCCCGCGTCCGGTCCTCTTGACCTTACGTTTCTTGCTAAGCCTGAAAACAATGTTACGGATCTTCTTGTCTTCAAAACCCGTGATTGTCTTAAGTGTCGCCACATCCACGCCAGCCGGGTATTTCTTCATGGCTGCCAAGACTTTTTCTGAATCTGTCATTTGAGGTTTGGCCTTTGATACCGGCCTTTTTTTGACGCCAGCCTTCTTGTGCACTTTTGCAGGCCCTGCAACCTTTGTTGCCCGCTTCTGGGCCTTAAGGGCCTTTTCCAATGCCTCTACCCGCTTTGTCAACTGGTCAAAAGCGGCCCTTGTTGGCACCTTTAACGACTCAAGAGATTGCTCGGTCTTTTTTATGAGTTTATCGATTTCTTTTTTGGTTGGAATTTTGAAACGATTGGTCATGAACTCGACCACCGGCTCAAGATTAAAGGGTTTTTGCTTCTTTTTCATAAGGCCTCTCCCCCATTGCTTGGAATTTTGAGAAATCTTCAGTAATCGACCCGTTCTTTCAACTCTTTGCCGCACTTGAAGAAAGGAAGCTTTTTGGGCGGTATTTCAACTGGCGTGCCGGTCTTTGGGTTTCGTCCAATGTAGCCTTTGTAATCCTTTACGAAGATACTGCAAAAGCCACGTATTTCCACCCTGTCACCCCTGGCAAGGGCCTCTGAAATAGTATCAAAGAAGATGTCGACCACCTGCTCGGCCTTGGCCTTGCTAAGGCCTGTTTCACTTTGTAAAGAATCAATGAGACCTGACTTGTTCATAAGCCCTCCATCTGAGCTGTCTTGTCGTCCTTTTTGCGACCCAGGCCATTTAATACATAATAACATTTTGAAAAGTCAAGAGAAATTTCTCTACAAACGGCACGAATATCTCTCCTGGATCTCAGCTAACACCGACTCCACCAGGGATTGGATTTCAGAAAGTCGCGCCTGTGAAAGGGCCTCAAATCGCAGTACCAACACCGGCTGGGTATTGGAAGCCCTGACCAGACCCCAGCCATCTTCAAAAATGACGCGGGCCCCGTCTATATCAATCACTTTATACCGCTGGCGGAAGTACCCGGTGACATCTTTTACAATCTGAAACTTCTTGTCATCAGGACAGGGCACGCGGATCTCAGGCGTGGTGTAAGTCCTGGGCACGTCACTTAACAGCTCTGCAATCGTCTTTCCTGTTGCTGCCAAGATCTCCAACAAACGACAAGAGGCATAGAGGGCATCGTCGTAGCCAAAGTATCGGTCAGCAAAAAACATATGCCCGCTCATCTCCCCTGCCAGTTCAGCCTTGACTTCTTTCATCTTCTGTTTGATGAGGGAGTGTCCTGTCTTCCACATAATGGCGCGTCCACCGTGTTTTTCTATGTCATCATACAGGGTCTGGGAACACTTGACCTCTGAGATGAACGTGGCACCCGGTTTTCGGGAAAGGACGTCCCTTGCGTATATGATCATCAACTGGTCGCCCCATATGATATCGCCTTTTTCGTCAACCACGCCAATCCGATCGCCGTCGCCGTCATAGCCGATCCCAACATCAAGCCCCTTTTCCCGTACCAATGCGATCAAATCCTGCATGTTCTTTACCACTGTAGGATCCGGCTCATGATTGGGAAAATTTCCATCCATGTCGCAATAAAGGTCAAAGACCTCGCAGCCCAAGCTCCGCATGATCGGCACCGCCACTGCACCCGCAGTCCCATTCCCAGCATCGATGCCGACCTTCAAGGGCCTGGCAAGCTTGACATTGTCTTGAAGAAACTGCTTGTATGGCGTTATCACATCAGCAGCCTCCACGCTTCCGCGCCCCTCAGCAAAGGCCCCGTCCTCAATAATCTTTCGCAGCTTTTGTATCTGCTCTCCAAAAAGTGTGTTATAACCGACACATAACTTAAAACCGTTGTACTCAGGAGGGTTATGGCTTGCCGTGACCATGATGCCGCCCTCCTGTTTTAGATGCCTGATCGAAAAGTAAAGAACCGGGGTCGGACAGGTGCCGATATCCACCACATGACAGCCCGTGGCAAGGAGCCCCTCGATCAAAAGATCTCGATACCTCTTAGAACTCAAACGGCAGTCCCGACCTATGGTGACCTTAGAGCGGTTTTCACCCCGAAGGTAAGTGCCAAATGCCTTACCAATCAAAACCACATCCTGATCGGTTAAGTCTTTGTCGACAATCCCTCTAATGTCGTATTCTCTAAAGATTTCAGAATTCATAATAACACCGCTTCAAACCGGGTGCCACACCGGCATTTTCTCAATATCCATCCTCAAAATGACCCGACGATTGCCAGTATCCCCAGGAGCCAGCAATAGGGAGCAAAGGCGTAGAGGTTTCCTTTCTTCACCAGGTGTATCAGGATCTTCAGGGCAGCAAACCCCACGGCCGCAGCCATGAAGGTCCCCAGCAGTACCACGCCCGCGGGTGGAAAACCCGAAGTCAGGGCCCCGCCCAATTCCAGGAGCATGGCCCCCAAGATGGCTGGAATAGACAGAAGAAATGAATATCTGACTGCAGTCTCACGGCTGAGGCCTCTGAATAGCCCCATGGCAATGGTCGCTCCTGAACGAGAGATCCCTGGCAAAATAGCCAATCCCTGGATTGTACCGATCAACAGGGCATCCCAGATCATGAGCTGGCCCACATGACGCCCCTCCCTTTTGAGTCCCCGGGTCAACCACAGCAACAGCCCAGTGACCAAAAGCATGCTTCCCACAATTTGGACCGACGAAAAAAGCTTCTCGGCCATGGGTCGAAACACCAACCCCAAGAAGGCGGTTGGCACCGTTCCCAACAGGATAAGACCCAGCAATCGCATTTCCGGCTTTTGGCGAAGGCGTTTCCAAAGCGTATCCTCCTGGCCAGACCAGGTAGAAACCGAAAAAAGTGTGGTGGCAATCCCCTTAAGGTCTTCAAAGAAGAACACACACAGGGCGATCAATGTCCCCACGTGAAGCGAGACATCAAAAAAGATTTCTGGTTCTGTTAAACCCAGGAGGTTTTGAAAGAGCACTAAATGTCCAGAGCTGCTAACAGGCAAAAATTCGGTCAACCCCTGAATAATACCCAACACAGCCGCATATCCCATCCCTATGTCCATTCTCACTCCGTGGAGGACTCGGAGGGGATATGTCCCTCTAATGCCATTTTGATTTTTTGCTTCAACTCGCTCAGATCTGCACTCTTGACCACGTAGTAATCGGCTGCGACCGATTTCAGGTCGCCCTTAAAGGAAGAGTAGGCTGAACAAAGAATGACGGGGATGTTATAGAACTCCTTCCGGATTTCCTGTAATAAGTCCAACCCGTCATGTTCGGCCATTTTGATATCCAAGATGATCAGGTCTGGTTTTTGCTGCTCAACCAACTCGATCAACCCGTGACCAGTCCCTGTGGTGACCACATCATACCCTTCATCATCCAACTCCTCGGCGTAGAGCATACGGATAACCTCTTCATCATCAACAATAAGAATTTTCTTCATCAAAGCCCTCCATTTGCGATCTATGAGCGCAAAGCTTCACTTCGTGTCAAACCATTTCTTTAGCAAATAAGGCTTACTCCGCTCAAACACAATGCACTGATCTTCTATCACTTCCTCAGCCTGCTGAATGGTCATCGGCTCCAGTTCAATCACAAAGGAACATGTACGGCCATAATAGAGCGGGATTAAACTTTCCATGATCTTCTCTCTATCATGCGCACTTTTCTTGTAGGCGACCGCAAAGTCAATTAATATTTCGGCCCACAGGTTGGCGGGAAGCTCAAAATCCGCAAAGCCCAATGTTCTTACTTCGGAGAGTTTCTTGTAAACATTCGTGGAAAGGATTTCCTTCCACAGGGCATCATAACCTGTAAAGCCTGCCTGAAATTCGTCATAAAGTCTTTCCACATTGACTTCAACCGGCGGAGGCATTTCCATCTCCCCAAGTCCGAAACCGAAAATCGCTGTTGGCTTACTCCACCGGACCTCTTGCCAGAAAGCAAATTTTTTGGTCATAATATCAAAAATGGTTCCCACGACCTGCGAGAACATGGGACCTAAAGATTCTCCAGGATCTTTTGGTTTGTGGATCTTGGGCCTCCCCATGTAAGACTGGCAAGTTGGTATGCCGTGACACATGGCCATGGTGGTCATCCAAATATCAATACCAAATTCTGCAACCGCGGGGGTCCAATCCTCCTGCTTCAAGTAGATCTCTGCCAGTTTTCCAGAAAAGCCAAAGTCTCCACCAATGGGCTGGCGAACTCTGCGCCCGTAAATGGAGCGTGTCATGGGATAGGCGATGTTGTTCGTTATGGTGCCATCATACTTGTGCCGAACGTACAGGGGTGCCACAAAACCAAAGTCTTCAAAAAGCGGTTGCCCCAGATTTTTTATCCAGCGCGGTGTGATGCTTTTGAGATCAGCATCCACCATAATAATGGCCTCTGCCTCGAGATCACAACTTTTTTTAAAAAGGTTTTTAAGGTTGTTTCCTTTCCCCCTGACACCCGGTGGTGTTGACAGGTAGATCTTAGGGACTTCTGTAGGCGTATTCATGAATGCCTCGCGGGTGCCGTCCGGGGAGTTATTATCACAGTTAATGATAACACTGTTTTTATCCCCAAAATATTTAATGAGGCCTTCGTTTGCCATCTGGGTAGGGTAAGAAATCAGTTCTGCTTCATTGTACGACGGAATTCCCACAATCACGTCAGCAGATCGTACATCGTTTGGATTCTCCTCTATGTGCATACCGCAACCCCCTTGTAGCCTTCGAACCAATTTAACTCACAAAGGAAAACAGATACCAGAAAAGCAAGGTCTTCCAATGACAAATATATACTACATATCCCAAGCCCGGTCAACTTGACAGGTGATAACTATGCAGATAATATAAATATAATTATATCTCAAGCTTGATTATGGAACAAATACTCATTTTCACCGATCTGGATGGCACGTTGATCGATCATGATACTTACGATTTCGAAGCGGCACGGCCTGCCTTGGATCAGATCAGATCAAGGTCTATCCCAGTAATCATTTGCAGTAGCAAGACGCGGGCAGAAATCGAAGTCTATCGCCAGCGGATGGGCCTTAGTGATCCGTTTATCGTAGAAAACGGTGGTGCTGTCTTTATCCCTGCCCACGCTCTTAACTTAACGGGTGTAAACTTTGTTGAAAGGGGCGGGTACCACGTGGTGGAGCTGGGACTGGCCTACGCTGAGCTGTGCGCTACCTGGAAAAAGATCAAAACCAAGGGAAACTTTCGCATGAAAGGGTTTTGCGAAATGACGGTTGAGGAAATTGCCATACTTTCAGGGCTGCCGCCTGAAGAAGCCCGATGGGCTGCCAGCCGCGAGTATTCAGAACCCTTCACGTTTTCTGACGCTCCCGAGCGACTCGCCCTCCTGAGACGCCTTTTACAAGAAAAGGGCCTTACCGTTACCAGGGGAGGACGCTTTTACCACGTCACGGGAAAACACGACAAGGGCAAGGCCGTCCAGATTTTAACAAAGGCTTACGCCAGAACATACCCCGAAAGCAGGCTTTGCTCTGTCGGGCTGGGGGACAGCGCAAATGATATCCCCATGCTCAGGAACGTGGACAAACCGATTTTAATCCGGAAGAAGACCGGAGGCTGCGAGCGCATCCCCGGGATCAAGCCGTTCCTGTGTTCCGAGCAACCCGGTCCAAGGGGATGGGCTGAGGCCATTCAGAAAATCTTGTAGGCCACATCGATGTGTGCCCCTCCGGGCCAGAGGCCCCTGGGCCGGCGGCTGGTCCGGGTGATGCGATGCATTCTGCTCTTGACAAGCAGGATGAGATTTGACCTGCCTCAAAAAGAGATCCCCTTTGACGGCCGACAAACACCAAAAGAGGGCTGAAACTTGAATTGTTGTGCATTGTGAGATAAACTTAGAAATCAAATACTTCGGTGAATTGCGAGAGGAATTAAACGTGGATGCCCCAAAAAAGAGTGCTGAGAATCATGCCTCACCCCACATAGACCGTGAATACTGGACCCTCACAGGGTGGGTGAGAAGTTGGTCGGACGTTATTCTCGATCCGCTTTCTCGCCTGTTCGCACGCGTGGGGATTCAACCCAATCTCCTGTCTATGATCGGTTTTTTTGCCGCATCTGCTGCTGGTGCGGTGGTGGCTGCAGGCCACATTTCGCTGGGGGGGTGGTTATTCCTCCTTTCCGGCCCCTTTGATGCCCTGGACGGGGCCCTGGCCCGAACAGCAGGTCTTGAGTCACGCTTTGGGGCCTTCCTCGATTCCGTCATAGACCGTTACTCGGAAGCGGCCGTCTTGTTCGGAATACTGTGCTGGTCCACCTTTCATGGGCAACACATCCTGGTGCTGGTCACCTTTTTGACCTTGATCGGCTCATTCATGGTCAGCTATACCCGGGCCAGGGCCGAGGGGTTGAACATCTCATGCAAGGTAGGCCTTTTTACCCGACTGGAACGCTTTATTGTGCTGACCCTTACCCTGATCACCGAACAACTCCTAGTCGGTCTTGTGATTCTTGCCTTTTTGACAAACTTTACTGCCTTGCAGCGGATGTTCCATGTCTATCGGCAGTCTCTGGATCAGTAACTCGGGTTAGCCCATTCAGACCGTTGGCAAGCCCCAACAGCCTGTTGACAAACAAACCTGCTTCTGTTTTAAGGGGTCTCTAAGAGATATTATGCACCAGCCACGCCGGCCTGCGGTGTGAAAATCATTGAGGGTAGGATACATGTATTCAAGAATGCTCGTGCTCCGGTTTCCAAAGGCGGAGGTTGAAAAACCGATCGTCTGTTATCTTGCCAAAGATTTTGATCTTACATTCAACATCCTTAAGGCGACCATACTCCCCCGCAAGGAGGGGGTTATGGTCTTGGAACTGTCTGGGGCCAGAAAGGACTTTAATAAAGGGGTTCAATACCTGAAAAACTGTGGGGTGCAGGTCCAGGCAGTCGGGCAAGAAATCAAACGCAACAGGAGCAAATGCACCCACTGTGGCGCCTGTACCGCAGTGTGTCCCACTGGCGCCCTGTCAATCAAGCGGCCTGAGATGACGGTTGCGTTCAATCAGAAGAAATGCAGTGTATGCGGACTCTGTGTTCCTGGTTGTCCCCCAAGGGCCATGGAGGTCCGCACAGTAGCAAGCTCCATCCTGAAATGAAAACAACTGTGGCCGTTGCCTTAAGCGGCGGCCTGGATTCCGCTGTTGCAGCTGCTCTCCTTAAAAAGAAAAGCTACCGAGTCATTGGACTTTATTTCCAAACGGGCTATGAACTTCCCCCCGGCGACTCAACCCCGCCCAGGCCATTGTCCCGCATCCATACTCGGGCCCAGATGGCTGCAAAACAGATCGGCATACCCCTTGAAGTGCTCGATTGTTCTCAACCTTTCGAAAGGGAGGTTGTGCGATACTTTATCGATACTTACCGCTCAGGGAAAACGCCAAACCCATGCGTGGTGTGCAATCAGTGTATCAAGTTTGGCTTCATTCTTGATCGGGCCATGGCGCTTGGCGTCTCAGCCCTGGCAACAGGCCACTATGCCAGAATACGCCAGGAACCCAACGGGCGGTTTTGCCTGCTAAAGGGCGTGGATCGGGCCAAAGACCAGTCCTACTTCCTGGCCCGCCTGAGCCAGAAACAGTTAAGCCGGGTCTTGTTTCCCCTAGGAACCTATACGAAAAAACAAGTCAGGGAGATGGCCGAGGCATGGGGATTCGGGACTTTTATGGACAGTGAAAGCCAGGAGCTATGCTTCGTACGCCACCCCAGTTATAAAGACTTTCTTTCCAGCCTGGCGGAAGTTCCCCCCAAGCCGGGACCCATTGTCAATACCAGAGGGGACATCATAGGACACCACCAGGGTCTCCATGCCTATACCGTCGGACAGCGCAGGGGGATTGGCATTCCCGGACCAGAGCCTTACTATGTCATCCGTCTTGACAATAAGCAAAATAGGCTGGTCATCGGGTCCAAATCCGAGCTGGCAGCCACAGAGTGTAGGGTGACCGACATCAATTGGATCGAGACAAAAGTGCCCGACAAACCCATATCGGTCCAAACCCGTATCCGGTATCGACATCAAGAGGCAGCGTCCACCCTAACGCCTCTTGGCCCCTCCACGGCCACGGTCCGTTTTTCCGAAGCACAATATGCCATTACGCCCGGGCAGGCCGCTGTCTTCTATAAGGGCGAACGGGTTCTAGGCGGAGGGTGGATCGCCTAAGAGAGATGATATCATGAAGTCTTTTACCATCACCACTCTGGGATGCAAGGTAAACCGCTATGAATCGGAAGCGATTTCCGAGCAGTTGGTGGACCAAGGATGGCACCTGATAGACAAGGGGGCCAGGGCAAATCTTTGTATTGTCAATACCTGCACGGTCACCGGGAAAGCAGCCATGCAGTCCAGGCAGGCCGTAAGAAAGGCCATCCGCACCCATCCAGGGGCCCTTATGGTGGTCACGGGCTGCTATGCCCAGATAGCCCCCGAGGTCTTCAGTGCCCTGCCGGGCGTACATTTTGTCGTAGGCCATACCTTCAAAGACCGGATTGCACGACTGGCCAGCCCCAATAAGGACCACGGGCCTGCAATGATCCTTGTTGAAGATCTTTCGGCCCCCTGCCCGTTTCAGGATCTTCCGATCACCAGGTTTGGAAATCGAACGCGCCCCTTTGTAAAGATCCAGGACGGTTGCGATGCTTTTTGTGCCTACTGCATCATTCCGTATGCCCGGGGGCGAAGCCGGTCTCTGAGACCGGAAGTGGTTGTTAAGAGGATAAGGGAGCTCAAGGCGCAGGGGTACGCCGAAGTCGTGCTTTGCGGCATCAACTGCGGCCGGTATGGTCAAGATCTCACCCCGGCGACCTCACTGTGCGGACTCATGCAGTTGATCGATGGTCCCCAAGGGGTTGAACGGTTGCGCCTGAGCTCTATTGAACCGACCGAGCTATCAGAAGCGCTCATTGACCAGTTGGCAACCTCTAAGCACATTTGTCCGCACCTCCATATCCCCTTACAGAGCGGAGACGACGAGGTGCTCAAGTCCATGAACCGGCCCTATACTTCAAAATTTTACAGGGACTTGGTTCACCACATCATGAATGTGATGCCAGATGCAGCTATCGGTGTTGATGTATTGGTCGGGTTTCCAGGAGAGACTGACAGGGCCTTTGAAAATACATGCCGCCTCATTGAGCAACTCCCAATTGCCTATCTACACGTTTTTCCCTTTTCCAGGCAGAAGGGAACCTCAGCCCAAGGTCTGGCAAACCAAGTTCCACCCGAGACAATCAAGAAAAGATGCCAGTACGTGCGTGCCATCGGGGAGACCAAGCGCAGGAAGTTTTATGAAAAGGCCATCGGCTTGGCACTTGAAGTCTTGATTGAAGGAAGGCGGGACAGGGTTACGGGATTTCTCAAGGGCCTAACGAGAAACTATATCCCTGTCCTTTTAGAAGGGCCCGACGAATTGTACCATCAGGTGGTTGAAATCCGGCTTACCAAAATCGAGCATGGTCGGGTTTTTGGCAAGGCTTTGCCTGGATGCACTAACTCGAAAAGTTTGATAAGTTATTAGATAAGCAATCATTTTTGAGGCATAAAATGAGGCGTGATCGTATAAGAATGTTCTATGGATTTGGATCCAAGGTGACACTGCTTGGGAAAAGGCTTTTATTTATTTATGGCACAATTTACGTGTTCGAGCTCCTTTTTGAACACTGGTTTAAAGTTCCGGTTGTTTCAGCCCTCCAGCTTTACCCTATTAAACACTGGAACTTTCATGTCTGGCAGCTTTTTACCCATCCCTTTATCCACAATCCTCACTCACCTTTTAGTTTCTTAATTAGCTGCGTTGTATTTTATTTCTTTTCCGGACCTGTTGAACATGCCTTTGGGCCCAAACGATTTTTGCTCCTTTTTTATACATCTGCACTTGGAAGCGCCTTGTGTGGATTGGGTTTTAGCGGTGTTGCAGGTTTCAATGCCCCATTTTTGGGTATGATGCCGAGCCTTTTATCCTTAATTGTTACTTTTGGGTTGTTAAGCCCAGAAGCGACAATTCTGCTTATGTTTATTTTACCCATCAAAGCAAAGTATTTAAGCTATGGAATAATTATTATTACATTTTTGACCTTTCTGGCAAAGGCCAACCCTCACGGTGCGTATCATCTTGGAGGGATTCTTTTTGGCTATCTCTATTTTAGGAATTTATTAGATCCCAGGTTGATTTATCTAAGATATCTTGAATGGCGGCTTAAAAGGAAACGGTCTCGCTTCAAGGTTATGGACGGCTATAAAGAGAAGGGGGATGACGATCCACCAACCTATCACTAATAGATAAAAGGCGATTCTTCTTGCTCTCATTCAAGTGTCTGATAATGAAGGGACAACTGACTATTGACAACGGACACCAAATAAAAAAGGCTCCTCATGAGAATCTGTGCTCAAAAAAGGGGGCTTAAAACTTGAAAGCATGAGCCAAATCCGTTAGTTAGGGTGTTTCCCAGAATACCCGAAACGGAGGTTGACTCATGCTTGTCGAAA